>OGOA01000526.1_pt1 | contig 26752 bp, 30 predicted proteins | sample 1573621 | NCBI WGS metagenome assembly OGOA01 (sample SAMEA2581917, study PRJEB24529) | metagenome | biome: Human gut stool | place: China | collected 2011
AAATGAGGAATATTATGCAAATCAACAGAGAAGATTACATAATCGAACGCGATTACAGAAAGAAAAGGCTCGAAGAGTTCCAGGAGGCTATCCAGGAAAACTTAAAAGGATTATCTACAGAAATTATCAATGAGCTTGTAGATGAAAGAGAGCGTCAGAATCTTACACAGAAGGATGTAGCAGACATAACAGGCATACTTCCTTACAATCTTGCAAGATTCGAAACAGGAACACGTATTCCAACACTTATGGTGCTTGAAAAGTATGCTTCGGCACTAGATAAGCATATAGAGATTAAGCTTTGCGATAACGTAAAGAAATAAATCAAACATGAAACTTTATCTGATGGCACGTTGCTTTGTCACGGCAGCAGGATGGGTGGACATAGTATCAGAAATAATCCGGGGTGATGAGGTATAAGGCATATCTTAAAAGATGTGTGTTAAGTGCTTATTTGCCGTGGAATGGCGAAGCCAACTCTAAAACCATGATAAAGGAAATTATACATAGTATAAGCCATGCATATGAGATGTTACAAAAAATATGTAGATGGAAATGTGGGTATAGATAAAGGCAAAGAGAGGGATGATCAGCAGATATGTGGTATGCAGTACAGGTGGCAACTGGCAGGGAAGAAACAGCCAAAGATATGTGCATAAAACTTTTAAACAAAGAATCATATACAGACATATTCATAATCAGATTCGACAGAGCCAAAAGATACTATGGAGCCTGGCATAGGGAAAAGAAAATCATGTTTCCAGGATATATGTTTATCGACACAGACAATCCCAGCGATATATACGAACAACTAAAGAATGTACCTGAGCTTACTAAGATACTTGGCAGGGAAGGAAAAGACTTCATATCTATAGAGCCAGGCAAGGAAGCTATGTTTAAGGCTATGGTTAACGAAGCATATGAGATACCTGTATCAACAGGAATAATCGAAGGCAACCGGGTAATAGTCAAAGACGGGCCACTTGTGGGAATGGAAGCTTATATAAAGAAGATAGACAGACACAAGAGGATAGCAGTACTTAATGCAGAGATGTTCGATCAGGAGATAAATGTGAGTGTGGGGTTGGAGATAGTGCAGAAGATGTAATCTGAAATAAATAGAGGTAAAGATAGAAAAGATATGGAAAGCAAAATTGCAATATCTATGTTTGGACAGAAACGCCTTACAAGGGAAGGCGGTGTCGAAATAGTTGTAAAAGAATTATGTACAAGAATGGCAAGGGATGGCTATGCAGTCACATGCTATAACAGATCAGGTCATCATGTAAGTGGTTCAGAATATGATAATAAAGAAAAAGAGGAATATGAGGGAGTACATCAGAAAAATGTACCAACTATTGAAAAAAAAGGACTAGCAGCAGTCAGTTCTTCTTTTTTTGCGGCATTATGTAGTGCTTTTGGAGGCTATGATATCGTTCATATTCATGCCGAGGGACCGGCTTTTTTTGCATGGATTCCTAAAATGTTTGGCAAAAGAGTAATTGTTACTATACATGGAATTGATTGGCAAAGAGAGAAGTGGAAATCTGGGTTTGGTTCTAAGTTTATACGACAGGGAGAAAAAAATGCTGTTAAGTATGCAGATGAAATAATAGTGCTAAGCAAAGGTGTACAAGATTATTTTAGAAATACATATAACAGGAAAACACACTTTATACCAAATGGAGTTAATCGTCCTAGTATAGTAGATGCAGATTATATAAGTTCAAAATATGGATTGACAAAAGATTCATATATATTGTATTTAGGACGGCTTGTACCAGAAAAGGGAGTACATTATCTTATAAGAGCGTATAAGCAGATTAATACTGATAAGAAGCTTGTGATTGCAGGTGGAGCAAGTGATACAGATGAATATGCGGGAAAATTAAGAGAACTTGCTAAAGGTGATAATAGAATTATATTTACGGGTTTTGTTCAGGGAAAGATATTAGATGAACTATATAGTAATGCATATATGTATTCGCTACCTTCAGATCTTGAGGGTATGCCATTAAGTCTTTTAGAAGCAATGAGTTATGGTAATTGTTGTCTTGTATCAGACATTCCTGAATGTATAGATGTAGTGGAAGACAAGGCAATTATATTTAGAAAGTCCAATGAAGAAGATCTTAGAGACAAGCTTCAAAAAACATGTGATGATGAGGAACAAGTAAAAGCATTAAAAAAGCAAGCTTCAGATTTCATATGTAATAAATATAATTGGGATGAGGTTGTAAAACTTACAGAAGAATTATATAGGAGTAAGTGATTGATGAAGATACTGATGATTAATAAGTTTTTGTTTCCCAATGGTGGATCAGAGACGTACATATTTAAATTAGGTGAGACACTGGAGCAGCATGGACATGAGGTTCAGTATTTCGGAATGGAGCACGAAGGCCGCTGCGTGGGCAACCGGGTTAATGCTTATACGTCCGATATGGATTTTCACGGCGGGAGCAAGCTGAGCAAGCTGACCTATCCAATCAAAACTATCTACAGTAATGAAGCAAGAGTACAGCTGAGAAAAGTTTTGGACGACTTCCAACCAGATGTCTGTCACTTGAACAACTTTAACTACCAGCTGACACCTTCTATCATTTTGGAAATCGTGAAGTGGCGTAAGGAGACCGGAAGGGATTGTAAAATCATCTTCACGGCGCATGACTACCAGCTTGTCTGTCCGAACCACATGCTGAACAATCCGAACACCCACCAGAACTGTGAGAAGTGCCTAGGTGGCCATTTCGTGAACTGCATGAAAGGCAAGTGCATCCACGGCTCTACGGCGAAGTCTGCCATCGGCACGATGGAGGCCGAGTTTTGGAAGTGGAAGGGAACCTACAGGTACATTGACACCATGATCTGCTGTTCGGAGTTCATGAAGAGCAAGATGGACAGCAATCCGCTGTTTGCAACGAAGACCGTGGCAATGCACAACTTCATCGATAAGGTGAAGTGGAAAGAGACTCCGAAGAAGGATTATGTCATCTACTTCGGACGCTTCTCTGAAGAGAAAGGCATCGGCACACTCATTAAGGTATGCAAGGAACTGACAGATGTGCAGTTCATCTTCGCAGGTACTGGTCCGCTGGAAGAGAACATCAAGGGCGTAAGCAATATCAAGAATGTCGGCTTTCAGAAAGGCGAAGCACTGGAAAAGTTGATCCGTGAGGCGCAGTTCTCCATTTATCCGTCTGAGTGGTATGAGAACTGCCCGTTCTCCGTGATGGAATCCCAGATGTACGGAACACCAGTTCTAGGTGCTAACATCGGTGGCATACCGGAACTGATTCAGGTCGGTAAGACCGGTGAGCTGTTTAAGAGTGGTAGTTCGGAAGAGCTGAAGAGCAAGATTCAGAAGCTCTGGGGCAATAAGGAGCTGTGCGATGAGTATACAAGAAATTGCAAGGGCATCAGCTTCGATACCATCGATGAGTATTACGAGAAAATTATGAGAGTTTATCAGTGATAAAAAAGAGAGATTGGAGTATTAAAAATGGCTAACAATAGCGAAAAGAAATTGAATGGTACGGTCATCGTCACTTACCGCTGCAACGCTCGTTGCTCTATGTGCAACCGTTATAAAGCACCTTCCAAGCCGGAAGAGGAAATTAGCATCGAAACTATTAAGAAGCTACCGAAGATGTACTTCACGAACATCACCGGCGGTGAGCCTTTTATCCGTACTGACTTGAAGGATATTGTACGTGAGCTATACAAGAAGTCTGATCGTATCGTTATTTCCACAAATGGGTTCTTCACAGACCGTATCGTTGATTTGTGCAAGGAGTTCCCACAGATTGGTATCCGTATTTCTATCGAGGGTCTGGAGCAGACCAATAATGAGATTCGTGGCCTTCAAGACGGATATGCAAAGGGGTATGGCACACTAAAGATTCTTCGTGAAATGGGCATGAAGGACGTTGGCTTCGGCATGACCGTTCAGGACAAGAATGCTCCTGACCTGGTTCCGTTGTACAAGATTTCTGATGAGATGGGCATGGAGTTCGCAACCGCTTCTCTGCATAACAGCTTCTATTTCGTTGAGGCTAAGAATATCATCCAAGATCGTCCGATGGTTGCAAAGAACTTTGAGAACCTGGTCAATGAACTGCTCTGCAGCAACAGCCCGAAGAAGTGGTTCCGTGCTTACTTTAATCATGGTCTGATTAACTACATCTATGGTCAGAAACGTCTGTTGCCTTGCGACATGAGCTTTGACACATTCTTCATAGACCCGTATGGCGATGTTATGCCTTGTAATGGCACCAAGGATAAAGAAGTCATGGGTAACCTGAACAATCAGACTTGGGCTGAACTGTGGAACAGCCCAGAGGCTGAGAAGGTTCGTGCAAAGGTACGTTGCTGTGACCGTGACTGCTGGATGATTGGTAGCGTAAGTCCTGCTATGCACAAGTATATCTGGAAGCCTGCCACTTGGGTTGTGGTTCACAAATTCAAGGCTCTGTTCACCAAACATCCGTATAGCATGTATGAGCTGAAGATTTGCCGCGACTACCGTGATGGAAAAGTCACCAAAGAGGATCTGGATAAGTGTAGCACTTGCGATATGAACTGTGTAATCAACAATGGTCTGAGTGAGGCAAGTAAGGAGCAACTAAAGCACAAGACTGGTGAGGAAATTGTAGACGCTGATATCGCACAGCAGATGGAGAATAAATAAATGAAAGTAGCGGTAATAACTAGGCATGCAATAACAAATTATGGCTCCCTTTTACAAGCTTATGCAACTCAGCATATTATAGAAAAAATAGGATATTCGTGTGAAATTATTGATTATATAAGACGAGATGAATCATATAAGGAACATGAAAAAACTTTATTAAGAAGAAAAGCTAATTGGTATAATAATCCTTTAAAAAGAGTCATATATATGATTTTAAGACAGCCTGGAAGCATTTCATCTGGAAAACGCTTCGAGAAAGAACGAAAAAACTTTTGCATTTGACAAGTTTGTATAGTTCATCAGATGATTTAAAAAAGAATCCTCCTTGTGCTGATATTTATGTTACTGGCAGTGATCAAGTATGGGGACCTGTTGAAAATGGAGAATATGACGACTCCTACTGTTTAGCATTTACTAATGCTAAAAAAATCGCATATGCAGGAAGTTTTGGGCGAGCAGACTTTAATGACGAGTTAAAGCTTTATTATAAAGAAATGTTAAGTAAGTATGAACATATAACAGTTAGAGAATCGAGTGCAATAGAGTTATTAAACACAATTGGTATTAAATCAAAGCAAGTAATAGATCCAACATTGTTATTAGAACCTTCATATTGGAATGAGCTGACTTCTCCAATAAAAGAAAAAAGATATATATTGGTTTATCAGTTGCATAATGATAAAAAATTGGGAGAGTATGCAAAGAAAATTGCAAAAAGAAAAGGTCTTCCATTAATTAGAATTTCTGTGTCATCTCATCAGATTTTAAGACCTGGAAAATTTATTTACTGTCCATCTGTTGGGCAGTTTTTGTCTTATATAAAAAATGCTGAATGTATGATAACTGATTCATTTCATGGAACAGCTTTTGCACTGATTTTTAATACACAATTTGTTGAAATTTTACCTAACAATAAAACTGAGACAAGGAATGTTAGTCTATTACAATTAACTGGTTTAAGCGATAGAATTGCAAAAAACTATGAATTAAGTGTAAGTGACAAACGGATAAATTTCAGTCATGCAAATCAAATTTTGAAGAACGAGAGGGCTAATTCAATTTTATGTTTAAAGAAAATGTTGGAGGATTGCTATGAGTGAAGAATATAAAGTTTCGTTGATAGTAGCAGTATACAATTCAGCTCCATTTTTAGATAAATTGATTACTTCAATAGTTAATCAAACCTATCGTAATATTGAGATTATTTTAGTCGATGATGGTTCACCAGATAATAGTGGAGAAATTTGCGATACGTATGCTTCGAAAGATGACAGAATTTCAGTTATTCATAAAAAAAATGGTGGGACGTGCGAAGCTAGAAATTATGGTTTGAGTGTTTGCACTGGTGATTTTATTATGATAATTGATGGTGATGATTGGTTGGAAAACGATTGTGTTGAATATATGGTGAAATTGATTAAACAAACTAATTCAGATATGGCTTACTCAGATCATGTTTTCACAACAAGGGATAGAAAACAAATTGAGAAGGATTGTATTGAGACTTGGTCACCTGGTAAAGCAGCAGCTATGATTGTTTATCCTTATATGCCATTAGGGCCATGGAATAAAATTTATAGAAAAAGTTTATTAGATGAAAATAATATAACTTTTTCAGTGCCATGGTTTGGTGAAGGATTATATTTTGCAACAACAGCTGCCCAGCATGCTAATCATGTTGGGGTAGGACATCGTAAGGTTTATAATTATAGACTTAATAATTCAGGTTCAGGATTGACAACATATAAGGTTCAGAAGGGAATTAATGCTTTAAAAAATATATATACGTTGAAAGAAGAACAATATATAAAAGAAGATATTTTATCCAATGCAATAGACTGGCATATATGGAAGAATTATACATTCCTTCTTCTTCAAATTCTTGGTACTGGCGAAATTGAAAAATACAGAAAATTTTATAAGGATAGTATTGTTTATATAAGAAAAAATTGCTTTAAGGTGTTACATAGGAGTGAGATTAGTACAAAAGAAAAATTGAAGGTACTATTATGTGGGTTAATGCCAATAGTTTATACAAAAATTGTTATAAGAAAGAGATCTAACGAATTAAAAAAAGATTTAATGGAGTAAAAAATTGTGTCAATTAAAAAAAAAATTAAGTATCTAATTCAAAATATTGTGGTTATTTTTAAGGGAAAAAAGATTGTTCCTGTTTTAGTAACTAAAGATGAATCAAAAGTTTTAGAAGGAAAGGTTGCTCTTATTACTGGAGGTTCTGGTGGCATTGGATTTGCCATAGCAAAAAAATATAATGAATGTGGTTGTAAAGTTATTTTAGCAGGTACTAATAAAGAAAAGTTAGAGAACAATTGTAATAAATTAGAAGAAGCAAAATGTTTAATACTTGATTATAAGAAAAGTGATAATTTTGAAGAAAAAATTACGGAGGCTGTAAATATATTCGGAAAAATAGATATTTTAGTTAGCAGTTCAGGAGTGCATACAGACTACTCTGGATTCGACTGGTCAAAAGTTACTGAAGACGATTATGACCATGTAATGGATATTAACCTCAAGGGAACTTATTTTTTAATTCAAAAGTTTGCTAAATACTTAGTTCAAAATAATAGTAAAGGACATATTTTAGTCATATCCTCGTCAAGAGGACTTGAACCCTCGTGGTCTCCATATCGTTTGTCAAAGCTTGGAACTGATGGTATTGTGAAAGGATTTGCACAGCAATTATTGCCATATGGAATTATTGTTAATGCGATTGGCCCTGGCTCGACTGCAACTGCAATGCAGGAAAGCACTGTAAAGGAAAGTATATATACTTCAGATAGCTTGATAGAAAGAATGACCTTACCTGAAGAAATTGCAGAGTTTGCAAAATTAATGGTAATTGGGGCTGGTGATTTGATTGTTGGTCAAACAGTATATTTGTCTTCAGGCAGAGGAATTATTGATTTAAGATAGTTATGGATAATATAGTGATAAATATATTTTAAAGGGAGGCAGATTAATTGATATATATTTGTAGTTTTGCAATTACCACTGGTCTTATATGGCTTGTAGAGCACAGTAAAGAAAATAAATACAATAGGATCGTTGTAATAATTGCTCTTCTTATTCCATGTCTCCTTGCAGCATTTAGAGCTTCTTCAATTGGTACAGATTACGAGGTGTATTTAAAACCCATTTTTTTGAACGCATTGAAATCCAATTCTTTTATAGAATATTTGAATTCAAGATGGTATTCAATTTGGCGATATATATACGTCAAGGATTGGGAAATAGGATTTACAACAATAATTTATATTGTATCTAAATTAACACATTCATTACAATTTTGTGCATTTGTTGTTGAGGCTTTTATAATATTTCCAACATATGGTGCAATAGAGAATTGTTCTCATGACAAAAATAAAGCGTTTTCAGTATTTATTTATTTATTTACATTTTTCAATATATCATTAAACAATATGCGACAGTTTATTGCAATTGGATTCCTTTTATTAGCATTTTCATATATGCTTTCAAGTAACTATAATATAAAGAGAGCAATTATTTATTGTGTGATTTCAATATTATTTCATAGTACTGCAATTATAGGGGTAGTATTTTATGGTGCATATGTATTTATCGTGAAAAATGTAAAGAAAAGAAAGCTAGAATACAATAAAAATAACTATAAAAAAATAGTAAGAATGATTTTTGTTGGAATATGTGTGATTTTTGCTGTGTATTCGGTTTTAAAAATTCCTATGATTAAATCATTGTTTTACAACTATGGGTGGTATTTAAGCGGTAATTTTTCATTTATGCCAAATCAAATTATTCTTAGGTTACCAATTTTGCTATTGTATCTTATTTGTTGGAAAAAACAGAGTACAGATGAAAAATATCTGTATGGCATTCTTCTTATTATTGAGATTGTTTTTTCACAGTTGGCAGGTATGTCGTCGCAAACAATACGAATTACATATTATTGTTCGAGTTTTTATGTGATTTCTATTCCATATTTTTTAAAGTGGAAAAATACAACCACTTTACATAGTGTATTTAGTTTGGCTATACATGTCTATTTTGTAATTTATTGGCTATACATGTATGTCATTTCAAATGTTGGTGCAACTTATCCGTATATTTTTTATAAATAGATTTTGTGAGGTTAGACTATGGAGATTATGGTTTCTATAATTTGCAATACTTATAATCAAGAGAGTTATCTACGACAGACTCTTGATAGTTTTATTAATCAAAAAACAAATTTCAACTTTGAGGTAATTATACATGATGATGCATCAACTGATTCTACTGCTGAAATCATACGAGAGTACCAAAGCAGATATCCAGAGATTATAGTTCCTATCATTGAAGAAGAAAATCAATATCAAAAGAATGTAAATATAACTCTTGATATAGATTTGCCATTGGCAAAAGGTAAGTATTTTGCATTTTGTGAAGGAGATGACTTTTGGATTGATCCACTAAAATTACAGAAACAGGTTGATTATATGGAGAATAATCCATTGTGTACTATGTGTATTCATAGTTCTATTAAAGTGAATAAGAAAGGTAAGAATTTGGGTCAATATAACACTTTTAAAAAAAATGGAATAATTTCAATTGATAAAGTGATTTTATCTGGAGGAGAATTTTGTGCAACAAATAGCATTTTGGCTCCAACGAGATTAGTATCGGATGTACCTTTGTATCTTAAAAATTATTGTATAGATTATTTTTGGCAATTATATTTGGCAGGTGAAGGATATGTATATGCATTTGCAGATGTCATGTCGGCATACAGAATAAATTCAGTAGGATCATGGACAAGTAGAATGAGAAAAGATAATTGTTTCTTTTCACAACATTTGGAAGCTATGTATAATAACTTGCTGGAATACGATCAGGATACAGATTATCACTATCACGAATATGTAAAACAAAGAATTACTGGTAATAGATACAGTTATTATGTTTTAAAAAAACAATATGATGAACTGAAAAAAGAACCATTGAAAGATTATGTTGGGAAACTAAATAGAAAGGAAAAAATAAAGTTAGTTCTTAAAATAAATGTCCCATATATTTTTTCTATTATTTCGAAGCTTAGAGAATTAATTTTTGAATAATTGGTAAATAGGTATGAGTACAAAGAATAATGTTTTATCTAATATGGCATGGAGATTTGCAGAACGATGTGGTGCACAAATTATACAGTTTATAGTTCAAATTGTATTAGCCAGAATATTAGCACCAGAGGCATATGGAACTGTAGCAATTGTTGTAGTTATTGCAAATATATTTCAAGTTTTTGTAGATAGTGGATTGGGAAATGCATTGATACAAAAAAAGGATGCTGACGATTTAGATTTTTCCTCAGTGTTTTATTTTAATCTTATTTGGTGTTTTATTTTATATGGAATCGTTTTTTTAATTGCTCCATTTATCGCTGCCTTTTACAATAACCAGAGCTTGTCAGCAATTATTAGAGTTCTTTGTTTAACTATTATAATATCAGGAGTGAAAAATGTTCAGCAAGCTTATGTATCAAAGAATTTACAGTTTAAGAAGTTCTTTTGGTCCACATTGACTGGAACAATTCTCTCAGCTATTGTTGGTATCTGGATGGCTTACCATGGATTTGGAGTGTGGTCATTAGTTGCACAGAGACTTGTTAATTTAGCTGTAGATACATTCGCTTTATGGATAATAGTTAAATGGCGACCAAAACGAATGTTTTCGTTTTCTAGATTAAAAGGTTTAATTGGATATGGGTGGAAACTTTTGGCATCAGCCCTACTTGATACTATCTATAACAATCTCTGGCAAATGATTATTGGTAAGGTTTATAGAGAAACGGATTTAGCATACTATAACCAGGGAAATCAGTTTCCAAATGTTATTGTTACTAATATTAATTCATCTATAGATAGTGTTTTATTACCAGTAATGTCAAGTGAGCAAGATAACAAATTTCGTGTTAGAGAAATGACAAGAAAGGCTATAAAGACAAGTACATATATTATGGCACCAATGATGATGGGACTTGCATTTACTGCAACGACAGTTGTCGAAATTTTATTAACTGAAAAATGGTTGCCATGTGTGTTTTTTTTAAGAATTTTTTGTATTACATATATGTTTTATCCGATACATACGGCAAATTTGAATGCTATAAAGGCACTAGGTAGAAGTGATATGTTTCTTAAATTGGAGATCGTAAAAAAAATAGTTGGAATTATTCTTTTAATGCTAACTGTTAATATAAGCGTAAAGGCTATGGCGTGCAGCCTATTAGCAAGTAGTGTTTGTAGTCAAATTATAAATTCATGGCCCAATAAAAAGTTGCTTGGTTACAGTTATTTGGAGCAGCTTAAAGATATATTTCCTAATATTATATTAGCTGTAGTAATGGGGATTCTTATATTACCGATTTCAGCTATTAGATTATCACCAATTATTACATTATTAATGCAGGTTACATTAGGAGTTGCTATATATTTAGTTGGATCCATTGTTACTAAAAATGAATCCTTTAAATATCTATTCGGTATTGTTTCTTCTATGTTTAAGAAAGTAAGAAAGAGAGGTTGATTGTTATGTCAAATATATTGGTTACGAGATCTTCTATGCCTTCTTTTGAAGAGTATTGTGAAGAAATTAATGAAATCTGGGATAGTCATTGGCTTACTAATATGGGGGTAAAACATAAGAAATTGCAAAAAGAATTGGAGAATTATCTTGGAATTCCTCATGTTGCGTTGTATACGAATGGTCACCTTGCACTCGAAAATGCAATTGCTGCTTTGAATCTTCCAAAGGGTGGAGAAGTTATTACAACTCCATTTACATTTGCTTCCACAACTCATGCTATTGTAAGAAATGGACTGGTTCCGGTATTTTGCGATATTAAGGAAGATGACTATACAATTGATACAAATAAACTGGAGAATCTGATTACAGATAATACGGTTGCTATTATTCCAGTACATGTTTATGGAAATATGTGCGATGTTGAAGAAATTGATCATATTGCAAAGAAGTATGGATTAAAAGTTGTCTATGATGCTGCACATGCTTTTGCAGTGAAATATAAAGGAAGGTCTTCAGCAAGTTTTGGAGATGCATCGATGTTTAGTTTCCATGCTACTAAAGTATTTAATACAATTGAGGGTGGTTGTATTTGTTTTAAGAATGATGGATGGGTTCAACTACTGAATGATATGAAGAATTTTGGTATTCATGGTCCAGAGTCCGTTCAGTTTGTTGGTGGAAATGCTAAAATGAATGAATTTCAAGCGGCAATGGGAATTTGTAATCTGAAACATCTTGGAGAAGAGATTGAAAAGAGAAAGCATGTTGTAGAACATTATAGAAATCGTCTTGACGGAGTAGATGGAATTAAGTTGTCTGCGGTTCAAAAAAATGTTGAGAGTAATTATGCATATTTTCCAGTAGTGTTTGATGGCTATAAGTATACTAGAAATGAAGTTTTTGAGAGATTAGCAGATTTTGGTATTGGTGCACGAAAGTATTTTTATCCGTTGACAAACAGTTTTGAGTGTTATCGAAATTATCCAACAGCGGGAACTGAAAAAACACCAATTGCACAACATGTGGCACTTAGAGTTTTGACACTTCCATTGTATGCCGATTTATCTTTAGAAGATGTTGATAGAATTTGTGATGTAATTTTGGGAGAATAGAAATGAAGAAGATATTATTATTAGGTGGTTCTGCACAACAGATTGTGGCAATTAAAACAGCTAAAAAGCTTGGATATTATACAGTTCTTTGCGATTATTTGACAGATAATCCTGGACAATATGAAGCGGATAAGTTTTACTTAGTTTCTACAACAGATAAAGAAGCTGTACTAAAAGTTGCGTTGAATGAATGCGTTGATGGTGTACTTGCTTATGCCTCAGATCCAGCAGCACCTACAGCGGCATATGTTGCAGAAAAGATGGAACTACCTACTAATCCTTATGATTCAGTTATGACACTTTGTAATAAGGATCTATTTAGAAGTTTTCTTAAAGATAATGGATTTAATGCACCAGTAGCTAGAGGATATAGTGATAATAATGTTGATACATCACTATTTTCTTTACCAGTTATTATTAAGCCTGTAGATTCATCTGGATCTAAGGGGGCAACTGTTATTCATTCATGGAATAATTTGAATGAAGCAATAGAATTTGCTTTTTCTTTTTCACGATCTCATAGAATTATTGTCGAAGAATTTATAGAAAAGAAACATCCATATCTTATTGGGGGAGATATTTTTATAAACGAAGGTAAAGTAGTTCTTTGGGGACTGCTTAATTGCCATAGAGATAATAGTGTTAATCCTTTGGTGCCTGTAGGCAAGAGTTATCCGTTGATGCTTGATGAGGTAGATGAAAAAGCTGTTCAGGATACATTACAGTCAATGGTTGATAAACTTGGAATTAGATTTGGTTCAGTAAATGTTGAATTGGTTGTAGATAAGAATAATAAAGTATGGCCGATTGATATTGGACCTAGGGCCGGTGGAAATATGATACCAGATCTTCTTGGTATGATATTTGGTGTTGATGTTGTAAAAATGGCTGTGCTTACTGCAATGGGAGAAAAAATAGAAGAGAACATTAATGAAGGAATTCCATTTTGTGCAACGCATAATCTACATACGAATCAAAATGGAAAATATAAGAATATAGAATTTTCAAATGAATTAGAAAATAAGATTATTAGGGAATGTTTATATAAAAAAACAGGAGATGATGTTGCTTTTTTTGATAATGCTGCAAAAGCTCTTGGAATAATTTTTATGAAATTTAATAATCAAGAGGAAATGACGGATATTCTTACTAATATTAATGAATATTATAGTGTGGTGGTTGAATGAGAGAAATAGGAGGTTATATAGAACTTGATACCTATACTGGGAAGATGCTTCATGGTGACGGAATTAAGCTTAACTGTGGTAGAAATGCATTAGCGTATCTTATTAAGAGTAAGAAAATAAGGAAAATATATATGCCAAAGTTTATGTGTGATTCCTGTGATAAGGTACTGAATGATAATGGTGTTGAGGTTATATATTATAATATTGGCTTGGATTTTCGCCCTGTTTTATCATCATGGGACGGTTATTTATATATAGTTAATTTTTATGGACAGTTATCTAATCAGTATATTGAATCTCTTGGACGTAATATAATTGTTGATAACGCTCAGTCTTATTTTCAGGAACCTATAGATGGAATAGATACAATATATACTTGTAGAAAATTTTTTGGAGTTCCAGATGGGGCTATTTTGTACACAGACAGTCGGATTGAAATAGATGTCATAGATCAGTCATATTCCAGAATGAATTTTTTGCTAGGACGATATGAACGAACTGCTAGTGAATTTTATAAAGATTATGTAGATAATAATCATCTATTCAAACATGAACCAATAAAACGTATGTCTAAGCTTACAGATAATCTTTTACATGGCATAGATTATGAATTTGTAAAGAAAAGAAGGACAGAAAATTTTGCATATCTTCATAAACAATTTGAAGAAGAGAATCAACTTAAATTAATATGTCCGGCGGGCGCTTTCATGTATCCGCTTTATCTTATGAATGGGGTTGACATAAGGAAAAAATTACAAGAACATAAGATTTTTATTCCTACTCTATGGCCTGCAGTATTCGAAATATGTAATGAAGATGAATTAGAATATGATATGGCAAAGAATATTCTTCCAATACCTATAGATCAAAGATATAGTATTAGTGATATGAAATATATTGTTGGTATGATAAGAGCAATGAAATGATCATATAACTATTATAGAAAATGCTAATGGTAGACATAAAGTTTTTTAAGGAATTTTGTAATGAATTGAATAAGAAGAGGAGTGAATTAAGATGAAAAAAATGTTAATGCTTGGTTCAACTGGTAGAGGAACAAAAGAACTGCTGTTAGAGGCGAAAAAAAGAGGAATCTATACAATAATAACAGATAATTTAAGTGAGGAACAATCTCCTACTAAAAAATATGCTGATGAGTGTTGGATGATAAGCACAAGTGAAATAGATGAATTAGAAAAAAAGTGCAAGGAATATAATATTGATGCAATAATAAATGGTATAAGTACATATAATATTTCTGTTGCTATGGAATTATGTAAAAGATTGGGATTACCATGTTATGCAACACCTGATTCTTGGAATTATACTATAGATAAAAGAGCTTTTAAAGATTTGTGTATTAAATGCAATGTGCCAGTTGCACAGGATTATTATATAGGTATGAATCCAACAGAAGAAGAATACAAAAAGGTGGTTTATCCAGTAGTTGTAAAGGCGATTGATCAAAGTGCAAATAGAGGAATGAGTTATTGCAATAGTCAAGATGAACTGGTTGCTGCGTGTAAGTATGCAAGATCAATGTCTACAAGTGATACTGTAATTATAGAAAGAAAATTAGAAGGAAGAGAGTATACAGCATGGTATGCGTTGGCTGATGGAAAGTCTTCATTAATTAACTTTTCATCTATGTATAATCAACCGGGATATCCAAGCAATTGTTATTCTGTAACCACAACTCACACAGATAAATTGGATAGATATTTACAAGAGATAGATCCATATTTTAGGGAAGCATTAAAAATGTCAGGATGTAGTGAGGGAATTGCATGGATTGAGATGATGCTTGATAAGGATGGACATTTTTATGTATTGGAAACAGGGTATAGAATGTCTGGAGATATGATGGCAAGAGTACATAAAAGTGTAAGTGGTTTTGATACTTATGCGTGGTTGGTAGATGTTGCTTCTGGTATAAAACATACAATATTGGACTTGCCAAAAACACAGGATAAAGAGCCGCTCAGATGCGGATGTTCTTATATTCTATGGAGTGAAGAAGAAGGAACAATATCAAGAATTGAGGGGTTAAATGAGATAGAGAAAATTCCAGGTATAAATATTAATGTTGATGGAAATTTAAAAGTTGGTAACAAAATATCAAAACATCAATATTTATATGTTATAACATTTGATACTTCAGATAGTAATACAATGTGTGATGTCATTAAGCAAATTAATGCTACAGTAAAAATATACGATCAAAATAATAATGACATTATAATTAGATATACAGATTTCAACAGTCTAAATGCAGGTGAATAGGCTGAATAATTTACAGAGGATTTTTATGGAAAAATCAAATAATAAAAAAAAATTAGACAAGGTATTAAACGGAAAAGATGTATTAGTAACAGCATTTGGAGCCATGATAGGATGGGGGTGGGTTGTATCAACAGGTGATTGGCTGCAAAAGGCAGGCAGTATTGGTACAATTCTTGGATTTATTATTGGTGGAATAATGATATATTTTGTTGGGTTGACATATTCCGAACTTACAACAATGATACCCAAGTGTGGTGGAGAGCATGTATTTACTTATAAAGCATTTGGACCCATTGGTTCATTTATATGTACATGGGCTATTATATTAAGTTATATAGGTGTAGTATGTTTTGAAGCTTGTTCTTTACCAACGATTGTACAATACATTTGGCCAGGATTTTTAAAAGGATATATGTATACTGTAGCAGGTTTTGATATATATGCGACGTGGGTGATTCTGGCGGTTTTTGTAGCAATTCTGATAACATATATTAATATAAGAGGGATTAAAACTGCGGCTATTTTTCAAACAGTTCTTACTTTTACAATAGCAGGAGTGGGAATAATACTTGTTATTGCTTCTGCTATAAATGGTTCATTAGATAATTTGAATGGACAAATGCTATTAGGTGATGGTATGGAAAATTCTTTGAAAAATATATTATCCATAGCTGTTGTTGCTCCCTTTTTTTTATTTGGTTTTGATGTAATACCTCAGGTTGCAGAAGAAATTAATGTTCCGTTAAAAAAATTAGGGAAATTATTGATATTGTCTATCGTATTAGCAGTACTATTTTATGCTCTTGTTGTTTTTTCAGTTAGCTATGCTATTAGTCCAGCAGAAGTTGATGCATCCCGAAATAGCACAGGTTTGGTTACCGCAGATGCAATGGCGAAAGTATTTAACAGTAGAATAATGGCTAAGGTTGCAATAATTGGTGGTATGTGTGGAATAATTACTAGTTGGAATTCTTTTCTAATAGGAGGGAGTAGAGCAATGTTTGCTTTGGCAGAGTCATATATGATTCCACATTGTTTTTCAAAGTTACATCCCAAATATAATACGCCAATTCTATCATTGGTGTTAATTGGTTTTCTTTCTATAATTTCTCCATTTTTTGGTAGATCAATGTTGATATGGATTTCTAACAGTGCAAGTTTTGCTTGTTGCATTGCATATTGTATGGTTTCGTTTTCTTTTCTTGTTTTAAGAAAAAAAATGGCCAATGAACCTAGACCTTATAAAGTTAAGCATTATAAATTTGTTGGGGTGATGGCAATTCTTATGTCGGGACTTATGGTTATGGTGTATATTTTTCCATGGTTTGATTGTAATCTTGATATGCAGGAATGGATAATCATAGGAGGATGGACAGTATTAGGGATTGTATTCAAAACTATATGTAAAATAGTTTACAAAGATAAATATGGGATGATGAATTAAGTTAGCCGTCAACAAGCATCTGTTTGTAAAAAATCCTGTTTCTGTTTTCAGGAGTGTCTTCGATTTCAGAAATATCATAAGCTTTTTTGCTTCGCTCCAAATGTCAGCTTTTGCCGTCAAGACACCATTCTTTCAACCTGCTTTTCATTTTTTTGATGGACTGTGTTGTTATAAAACTTCTTTCGCAAAAGTTATTAAACCGGTGGTTTGCATTGATTTACTGTTTGACATGCTAAATGGTATAATCACATCTTTGACACTTTTCAGCTTAAAAATCGCCGCAAATGCAGACAGTTACTGCGTTTGCGGCTTTTATATATTTTTCGTTAAAAGCGTAATGTTTTGCGTAATTATTATAATCCTTTGGAATGCCTGATTATTCCAGCCATTGCCTTTGGTGTTGCCAGCAGGAATCAGTTCATTCGTGGAGAAATGTACAAAGTGTTCAACATCTTTTGCAGCTTTTTCAGTAGCATTTAACTCATTTACATGAGAACGTGCTCAGGCTTCTGCATCATCAACGTCATAAGTTTCTTTGATAAAAGTTTCTGTACCAAGCTTTTCTGCATTTTTCGTCAAAAGCATGTTGATTGTTAAGTAAAATTGACCCACTTTTACGTTTAAACTTTGCAAAGCTTGATAATATGCTTCATATAGGATAAATATTTGACTCTTCATAAAGAATGTCATTGAGTTGCTTTGCTCTTAAAGAAATATTGGTTGCAATATGATTACTTTAATTTTTTTTCCATCGAAGACATGATTAAAATTGTTCTCATAATTTTGTTTGTCTTGAATTATTTTTGCCCTGTCATAAATAAAAAAAAACAATATTACTGTCTTTGTAATGAACAATATCTGCCTCTATTTCTTCTGCTAATTTTTTTAAAGACATATTTTCTCTTGTACACTTTGCCTCAATACTAACTTCTAAACATGGAATTTTCAAATCTGCTCTAACTGTTCCAACGCCTGAATCCTCTGAAACCTCTTTCCTTATATCTGGATATAATGGTTTTAAAACAGCATACATAAAATGTTGAAGATCATATTCATTCTTTATTTTAAGATTCTGAAAATCCTCAAGTTTTATCGTCGAACGTTTATCTATTTTTTTTTCTGTTAACGCTTCCAAAAACATATAGAAATCTATTATCCATTCATTCTTCCCCATCTTAAATAGAATAAAAACAGCGGGTCTAAAACGTAAATTGTCTCATCTTTCCATTCAATTGCACGATAAATTTCTTCTTTTCCATCTAACACATTTTGTAAATATTTCAGATGATTTTTTACTGTTTGCTTTTCTATTTTTATTTGTTGATTCTTTGTATCAATAGTGCAAAGAATCCTTTCATAAAATGTCTCAAAATCAATTTCCATGAGAGGTGGATTTTTTGCCAAAATCTCCATCATCACACCATAGAGATCCAAATCTTTTCCATCTATTGTTTTATATAACTTTCTTTGCTGCCCTCTCGGGTTTGGACCTTTGGATAATACATTTACAACATCTGCATAATTAAAGTTCATCGTAGTGAATTTATCTGCTCTTTCTAATAAATTAGCATCGACTTGTGTTTTCTCTTCGTCTTCCAATAAAGTACAGATACTCAAACCAATATACTGCATCATCCGCACGATGTGGAAGTGAAACTACTACTACTTTTAGTTCTCGTCGAATTGCATCTTTCAGCTGTTGTGCCATCTTCATCTGCATTTCAGGCGAAGCATAATGAAAATCATCGATTACTAAGACTTTACCCTTTTCAATATAATATTGAATAATCTTATCTTTAGATAGGATGTATTTTTCACTCTTGCTGTCTCGTGCCTCATTATTTCCTTCTACAGCTGAACGTTCTGTTGTAATCTCACCCATATAGGGTAATCCTACTTTTGCAGCAATTGTTGCCCAAAAATCTGTATGTTCATTAAAATCTGCACCAGAAACCTCTACAATATTATCTAAACCTATCACTTGTTCACATAATATCGTTTTTCACTCGGAAATTACGATGGCATAAAAGTTGTAAATGTCATCGACTGGATTTTGGGATGAGGAATCTGCGTATGAGTGATTAACTTTAAATTGTATTTTCCCCATTAATCAGCTATACTACTGATAAAGAGCTTATATAAGTGATGGTTTTGTAAAGGGTATAAATATATTATGAAGAATCTAAAGCTTCCGGTAGGAATTGAAGATTTTCAGGAAATCCGTAGGAATGGTTTTTACTATATTGATAAAACGGGACTGATCGAACAGCTTCTTGACAGCTGGGGGAAGGTGAATCTTTTTACAAGGTCCTGCCGTTTTGGCAAAAGCTTAAATATGAGTATGCTCCGGTACTTTTTTGAAATCGGAACAGATATGACATTATTTAATGGACTTCACATTATGCAAAGAAAAGATCTTTGTGATGAATATATGGGAAGATTTCCAGTTGTGTTTCTTACGCTTAAAGGTGTTGATGGGCTGACGTTTGAAAAAGCAACGAACAAATTAATAAAGATTGTCGCACTTGAAGCAGAACGATTCATTTTTCTGAAGAATAGCGATAAGCTAACTGACAACGAAAAACAAAGATACTGTGCTCTTGTTAAGATGCAGGATGGAAAATATGCAATGGATGAGGATACATTGGAATCAGCACTTCAGACATTGTCGGAGTTGTTGTACCGCCACTATGGACAGAAGGTAGTCATCCTTGTTGATGAGTATGATGTTCCTTTAGACAAAGCATATCAAAATGGATACTATAAAGAGATGGTATCAATGATTCGTTCACTGTTTGGAGAAGCTCTGAAAACAAACGAATTTTTGCAGTTTGCTGTTTTGACGGGTTGTCTGCGTGTTTCGAGAGAAAGCATTTTTACAGGTTTGAACAATTTTAAGATTTTTTCTATAACAGATGCAAGATTTGATGAACAGTTTGGTTTTACAGAAGATGGGGTCGGAAAGATGCTGAAAGATTACCATTTGGAAGAGCATATGGCAGAAATGAATGAATGGTATGATGGATATCATTTTGGAGATGCTGATATTTACTGCCCTTGGGATGTGATTAATAGAGTAGATGATCTTTGCGATACACCAGAAGCAAAGCCTAAATGTTATTGGATAAATAGCAGTGGCAATGCTTTAGTTAAACGATTTGTTTCCATAGCAAACAGAACGACACAGGATGAAATTGAGCACCTGATTGCAGGTGAACCGATTGAAAAGTCTGTCCAGCTTGATTTGACATATGATGAGATTGATAAGAGCATAGATAATATCTGGAGTGTTCTTTTTACGACTGGATATTTGACACAGGCTGATATGACGGAACAAGGAGCATATAAGCTGGTTATTCCCAATAAAGAAGTTAGAACTGTTTACATTTCACAGATACAGGAATGGTTTAAGCAAAAAATTGCTGATAATACTGAACAGATGGCATATTTCTGGAAAGCTATTGAAGATGGAAATGCAGAGATAATAGAACAGTATTTAAACCAAACACTAAGTAATACAATCAGTGTTTTTGATACAAAAGCACCTGAAATGGAAAAGGAAAACTCATATCATACTTTTCTTGCAGGGATGTTGACGGGAAACACAGATTGGGTGGTAAAGTCAAATGTAGAAGCTGGAGAAGGGTTTGCGGATATTATCATTAAACCGCAGAATCCGAATGATGGTATTATCTTTGAACTTAAGTATTCTAAGGAAGCTTCAGGGTTAGATAAAGCCTGTGAAAGAGCAATTAAACAAATCGGAGACCGAAGATATTCAGAGTATCTTAAAAATGATGGTCGTCACAATATGATATTTTACGGCATTGCTTTTTACAAAAAGAGATGTAAGGTAGTAGTCGAGAAACTGAATTAAAATAAGGAACAGACATAATGAATACAGATAATAGCGTGAATAATATGTGTTACAGTACATCTGGCAACAGTATCTGTGTTGAAGCCAAAGGTGGCATATGTACTCCTATGGTTCATATAAGAACTGCTCTAGTGGATGATGCTAAAGAGCTTCTTTCTATATATGCACCGTATGTCAGGAATACTGCGATAACATTTGAATATGATGTGCCATCGTTAGAGGAGTTTCAAGGGCGTATAGAAGCTACATTAAAGAAGTATCCTTATATAGTGGCGTTATATAACGAAAGAATCGTCGGGTATGCGTATGCCGGAATGTTTCATGAAAGAAAAGCCTATGACAGATGTGTAGAGACTTCTATATATGTGGATAAGGATATGAGGCATATGGGTATAGGGCGACTTCTTCATGATGAGCTTGAAAGAGAACTTAAGGACAGAGGTATTCTTAATATGTATGCATGTATAGCATATCCTAAAGAGGATGATGAATATCTTGATAAGAACAGTGCCATGTTTCATGCACATCTTGGTTACAGACTCGTAGGTGAGTTCTATGACTGTGGTTATAAGTTTGGCAGATGGTATAACATGGTGTGGATGGAGAAGCTTATAGGTGAGCATATTTAGTATAGTATAGCACGTTAGGTGGTGTTATAGGTGGAATATTATAATGGAATTATATGGAGAATCGAAAGTGGCAGAAACAGTGAATATACAGAATAACAGCGGAAATGATAATATTACAGACAATAATGTTATAAACAATAATGATAAAAAGAATAATCATAATAATGAGTTAAAAGACAATGAACTTACAGGCAATGAACTCATAGAAAATGCCATAGAAGCTTTACAGAAGGAACCATCAGAGGAGATGTTAGCACACACTCTTACTGTTATAAGAAGATGTATGAATGATAATGGTCAGCTCATAATAGCGGTTGAACCACCTATGCCAGGACAGCCATCAGAGCATGGTAAAATCAGCAGTCAGCAAGGTTATGGACTTAAGTTAAAAGCAGTGAAGACGGCGGATGAAAAGCTATGGTGGACAGCGTTTACAAGCTTTGATGAGGAAGTGAAGGGCGCAGACAGTGTAATGTCAACATTTATGACAGATATAAGAAAGCTTTTTGATGCGGCGTTGAAGGTGGATGAAATAGAAGGTATAATACTTAATCCATGGAACAGGACGATTATGCTTGATAAGAAGCTTATAAAGATAATCATCGGAGCATAAGATGTTTAAAAATCTGTATATTAGAAGGTGACACAAAGGATGAGTTTTATTGAGTTTCATTCATTGAGTTTCATGGCAGTTGTTATTGACAAATATAAAATAATCTGCTAACATTACAAGGCAATTAAAGATATACGTAATTAAATATAGACAGTTCGTTTGTACCATCCTGTCTCTAAATAAAACCAGGACTATTATATTTATTACAATAGCTTATATATTTAGAACGATTATATCAAGGCATGGGTACGCAGTATCTATGCCTTTTTGCGTATATGATGGTTTATTATGGAATTATTGCAAGCAATGATAAAAGTATAATAAAACCATAATAAAAAAATTAATAAAAGAGGATATTTATATGTATATTTTAAAAACAGAAGCAAGCTTTGATTCAGCACATTTTCTTTCTGGATATGATGGAAAATGTAGTAATCTTCATGGACACAGATGGAGAATTGTTTTAGAAGTGCAGACAGAGGAACTTAAGGATGATCTGCAGCATAAAGGCATGTATGTTGATTTTGGGGAACTGAAAAAGGATTTAAGGGATATAGCAGATTCTATGGACCATGCACTTATTATTGAGAAGAATTCACTTAAGGAAACAACACTTGAGGCCTTAAAGAGTGAGAATTTCAGGATTATTGAGCTTGATTTCAGGCCAACAGCAGAGAATATGGCAAAGTATTTTTATGAAAAGATAAAAGAGCTTGGATATAGCATGAAATCTGTAACTGTGTATGAAACTCCAGCCAATAGTGCAGCTTATATGGAATGATTCTAGAAAGCATGCTGAATCATAAAAGAATTAGATACGATTAAAGAATTATGGAGGAGTATATGAGTGTATTAGAGGTTGTTGAAAAGTTCGTAAGCATCAATGGTGAGGGCACTAAGGCCGGACAGCTTGCGGTATTTATACGTTTTAAGGGATGTAATCTTAACTGTAAATATTGTGATACGAAGTGGGCTAATGAGGCTGATGCCACAGCACAGCAGATGACTAAAGAGGATATTCTTGAATATGTTCTATCTACAGGGGTTAAGAATGTCACTCTTACAGGTGGAGAACCACTGTTAAGGGATGGGATTGAAGATGTTATTGAATGTCTTGCAGATAACAACCTGAATGTTGAGATAGAAACTAATGGAAGTATTCCGCTTGATAATATCCGTAAGCTTCATAAAGATAATGTAACATTTACGATGGATTATAAGCTTTCATGCAGTGGCATGGAGCAGGCTATGAGGATGGAGAATTTCAGTGTATTAAACAAAAATGATACAGTCAAATTCGTTGCAGGCTGCCATGAGGATCTTGTGAGGACAAAGCAGATTATAGAAAAATATAATCTGTATGGAAAATGCAATCTTTATATAAGTCCGGTATTTGGCATGATAGAGCCAGAAGAAATCGTTGATTTTATGAAGGATAATACTATGAACGATGTTAATATGCAGATCCAGCTGCATAAAATAATATGGGCACCGGATAAAAGAGGAGTTTAGTGTATTAATGTATACAAAGGGCTGCTGCAGACTTTTATACAGGTTAGCAGGATGCAGAAATGAGGATTTTATGGAAAAACACAAAAAAATAGATACTAAGGCAATCGAATATCATATAGCCGGTATTCTCAAAGCACTAGGTGATGATCCTGAGCGTGAGGGATTAAAAGATACACCTGAAAGAGTTGCGAAAATGTATGAAGAAGTGTTTGAGGGAATGAATTATACCAATGAAGAGATAGCTGAAATGTTCAATAAAACATTTGCACTTGATAAACATGCTGATAAGGAATGTGCTACTGATGGTGGTGCTTCAGATATGGTAGTTGTAAAGGACATAGATATTTTCAGCTATTGCGAGCACCATCTTGCACTTATGTATGATATGAAGGTCACGGTCGCATATATTCCAAAAGACCGTGTAATCGGACTTAGCAAAATAGCACGTATAGCTGATATGGTTTCTAAAAGGCTGCAGCTGCAGGAAAGAATCGGAAGCGATATTGCTGATATTATCCAGATGGTTACAGGAACTGATGATGTGGCGGTGCTTATTGAAGGCTGTCATAGCTGTATGACGGCAAGAGGAATAAGGAAGGCTGACACAAAAACATATACACAGACATTAAGAGGGAGATTTAACAATGAAAGCAATGGTTTTATTCAGTGGTGGAATAGATAGTACAACATGTCTTGGAATGGCAGTTGATAAGTATGGTGCAGAAAATGTTATAGCATTATCTATATCATATGGTCAGAAGCATACAAAGGAGATAGAGGCATCAGATAAGATAGTAAAGTATTATAATGTAGAGCACATTTATCTTGACCTTGCAAAAATATTCCAGTATAGCGACTGTTCTCTTTTATCACATTCTGATAAGGAGATACCTAAGGAGTCATATGATGCACAGATTAAGGGTGCAGATGGAAAGCCAGTATCTACATATGTTCCGTTCAGGAACGGTTTGTTTTTATCAAGTGCTGCCAGCATAGCATTATCAAAGGGCTGTAGTGAAATATATTATGGTGCTCATGCAGATGATGCTGCTGGAAGTGCATATCCTGACTGCAGCAGTGAGTTTAACACTGCTATAAATGATGCTATATATCTTGGAAGTGGAAAGCAGATAAAGGTTGTGGCTCCATTTATCAATGCATCGAAAGCGCAGGTAGTAAAAAAAGGACTTGAGCTTAATGTTCCTTATAAATATACATGGAGCTGTTATGAAGGTGGTGAAAAGCCATGTGGAAGATGCGGAACATGTATAGACAGAGCAAGGGCATTTGAATTAAACGGAATGAAAGACCCGGCTATGGAATAAAAGCAGAGTACAAAGTGAAATAACAGACAGATAGATTAGGAGACAGAATATGACAGGAAGAAGTAAGGAAGAGACAGAAAACATAACATTATTAGGTAACCAGAAAACAAAGTATCCAGATGATTATGCTCCGGACGTTCTGGAAACATTCATAAACAAGCATCAGGATAATGATTATTTCGTTAAGTTTAACTGTCCTGAATTCACAAGTCTGTGCCCTATAACAGGACAGCCAGACTTTGCCACTATAACTATATCTTATGTACCAGATATCAGAATGGTGGAAAGTAAATCATTGAAGCTTTATTTATTCAGCTTCAGAAATCATGGTGATTTTCATGAGGACTGTGTGAATATCATCATGAAAGATCTTATAAAGCTCATGGAGCCTAAGTATATTGAGGTATGGGGGAAGTTCACACCAAGAGGTGGTATTTCTATAGATCCATACTGCAATTATGGAAAACCAGGAACTAAGTGGGAAGAGATTGCATTTAAAAGACTGGCTGAGCATGATATGTATCCGGAAAAGGTAGATAACAGGTAGATAAAAGACCGCATATAATGATTGTAGATAACAGGCTGTAGAAGCAAGTAGTTAAATGTTTGCATAAAATTTAAAAAATGTATATAATATATCTTTATATGCCTGTAAAGTTGGACTATTATAAATGTCAGGTGATATTGTAGCAGGAAGGATAGTTATATTATGAAGCAGATGATTAATACAGTGGTGACGGACATGCTTACGGCATTGTATCAGCCTTTTATGTTTGCTGTGGTCTTAGCAGGATTTTTTATGTTTTTATATATGTATGCCAATTGTCCCAAAGAAGCTGGCAGAGGTTACAAGGCAGCTATAGTGGCATGGTTAAGGCAGTTTAAGAATTCGAGCTTTTTTAGAAGATTGTTTGTGCTTGTGCTTTATACTTCACTTGTGCTTTTCAGGACATTCTTCAACAGAAATCTATGGCTTAATCCGTTGTCAGATGTATGTGGTGGATGGAGAATGTGGACTTACAATGCCAATGGTGTCCGTGTATACATTACAGATAGTATTGAGAATATTATAATGCTTTTTCCTTTTATTATATTGCTTATGTGGGCGGCTAAGGATAAGCTGTTAAAAAATGTGACATTTCATGGCATTGTCGGTAAGTCACTTCAGGTTTCCTTTTTATTTTCACTGTCGATAGAACTTTTTCAGTTGTTTTTCAGGGTTGGAACATTCCAGCTTTCCGATCTTTTTTATAACACATTGGGTGGTGTCATGGGCGGTATAGTATATGCAATCATATGGAGAACTGGAAGCCATAATTCTTAAAATAAAGTCTTGTTTTCTGCGTAAAGTTATGATTATGTCACACAAGATTGTACAAGATTATAAAATATTAAAATATGAGAATAATATAGATTATGTATATCAGTTATGCTATCATATGCTTTGGTATAAAATGCATACAGAAATGAGGATTAGTGTGAAAAATAAGATTTTTCACACGCAAGATTTGTGCTT
>OGOA01000554.1_pt1 | contig 25927 bp, 28 predicted proteins | sample 1573621 | NCBI WGS metagenome assembly OGOA01 (sample SAMEA2581917, study PRJEB24529) | metagenome | biome: Human gut stool | place: China | collected 2011
TTTCACATTCAGCCCAAGAACAGCGCTTGCAAGCCGTTCAGGGTCAATGGGTTCCGGGGCATTCTTGCTGATCCCAAAGCGGGTATAGTACTGGTCGATATACTTACCCGCTATGCGCGAAAGGTCTGCGCGGGATAAGTACCTTGCCATTACGAAGCACGGCTTTCCGGCACGGAGCAGTAGGCTTCCACGAACCACTTGCCCTGTTCAAGCCAGAGATTCCGCTTCTGCCCGCAGATTATGCAGGTGAAGCACTGCCCCTTCCCGCCAAGGCGCGATGTGCCACGCCTGACAGCCAAAACACGGTCGATTCCATAGATATGGCTTTTGTCGTAGTTGATGGCAAGAGGGCGGATCTTGCCATCAGGTGTAAAGCGAACGTCCACTTCAACGTATCTCTTTTCACGGTGGAGCTTGTTGTCATCACGCATCGAGGGGCCTCCTTCTCATTTTTTTGGTTGTTTTTGCGATGGTTTAATTTGGATTTTTTTACACCAATTTGGTGTTTACAGTTCGATTATACTGCGATTGGTTTTAGTTGTCAACTACAAATTTATGAAAATATTTTCGAATGCCAGTTGATTTTACTTAAACTGCACGCCACAACGCAGTCACAACCGTTAGTATTCTTTTCCTCCCATCTTCTCCTTAGCCTTGTCTGGCACGTCGATCAGGCCAAAGCGGTAGAACAGCCCATAGATATACGACACACCCCGGATATCTCCCAGCGCCTTGGGTCTGTCCACTATCTCTCCGATTTTACTGATATTGTGATACGCCAGCGTCACGGAACTCCAAGCAAGGCTCTTGCTGTCCTCTCTGCGGTCGATCCACAGCTCCTTGGTGAACTCATCTCCCCTGCCCTTTTTCAGCGTATATGTAAAGGGCAAGCCGGACAGAGTCTTGAACTTATATCCACGAAAATCCACCACACACTTCCAGAGGTTCACTTCGCTGGGGTTCTTCTTCAGCGCAACCACAGCTCGGTAGTGACGCTGCCGCTCTGCACCGACACTGATATTCGCCGCTTCAGCTTCCTCCGAGAAGTACACGCCTTTCTCATACGGCAGATAAGAGGTCACAGAGGGACGGGACAGCTGCAAAGCCGACATAGTGGAGGTGACAGCAGCAGAATAACTCTGCGTACTTCTGAAAGAATCGAACGTCCGCTGGACGAGCTTTGCCGTGTCTGACTCGTAGACCCCGGCTGTAATGAGCAGCTTCCGAACCTTGATAGGGTTGAGGGCTAGTGCGTCTGCAATGGCTTGCAGACTCATTTTGTCCGTATAAAGGTCAGTAGCTGCTTTCATCTGCTGTGTTAAGTTTTTGGCTGCACTGTACTCTGGCTTTGATGGCTTCCGCCCACCGCCGGGCTTACGCGCGCGTGTATTACTCACTAGTTTTCACCTCGTTTTTATTTCCGTCACAAAATATATATTGTGCTCAAGAGTATGCCGTGTGAACTTCTGGAATTCAGTCCACACGGCTTCACATTCTCTTAGAAAACAGATCCACTGACCGAATTTTGAATATTTATCAATCCGATCTGAGGCTGTATATTGAGCTCTTTTACAAACGATATTTCACCTTTCTTTTTTAGTTCATTGTTCCCTTTTGTCGTCAAAATATATCCTGATATTCCTGCGTCCGGTTCCACTTTTTTTATATATCCAGCACCCTCAAGCTCTTCAATATATGCGCTATACTTTTCTTTGGATATACCCAATATATGCTCATCAATAAACTGTTCTCTCCGAATCGTTCGTAGGAGCGCCTTATAATAATCTAAACTGCCATCAAAACGTTTGCGTGGAATATACGGTTTTTTATATCCGGCAGTAGTAGCATCTCCCCATCTACACACATACCAGTAATATATCTTTTATAAACATAAGACAAAACAGTATTTTTGCTGCAACTCCACTTTTGAGCCGCTTCATCAATAGTAATCATCTGAAGCCCTCTTTTTTCAGTTTGTACTTTCTCTGCATCCTAGCCACAGCATCTATGCTGTGTTGTCTGCCGCTCACCGCGTAGAGATGTGCAGAGTTTCGAGCGACAAAACCGTGAGAAATCTCCCACGGTTCAAATATAACCCTTTAAAAACCAGTTTTCAAGGGCACAGGTGAACTATACATCAACCTGTATTGCAGTATCAAGGCTACATTCAGACCGCGTAGCCCTTGTTCTTGATGACCTCCACGACCTGAGACACATACTTCTGGCAGGTGTCATGGTCAGGGGCTTCCACCATCACACGGACCACCGGCTCCGTACCGGACTCGCGCACCAGAATTCGACCGGTATCGCCCAGTGCTTCAGCCACAGCCTTAACTGCCTCCTGCACCGCCGGGTCGTTCTGCGCAGCCTTCTTGTCGGTCACACGGACATTTTCCAGAACCTGCGGATAGATTTTCAGGGGCTCAGCCAGTTTGCTCATAGGCAGTTTCTTGGCCAGCATGACTTCCATCATCTTCAGACTGGTCAGGATACCATCACCAGTGCTGGCGTACTTGGAGAAGATGATGTGGCCGCTCTGCTCACCGCCGATACGGCAGCCGTTCTTAGCCATGTACTCATAGACGTACTTGTCACCCACTGCAGTCTTGGCGTAGCCGATGCCCTTCTCATCAAAAGCCTTATACAGGCCAAAGTTGGACATGACCGTGGTAACGACGGTATTGGTCAGCAGCTTGCCACGCTCCTTCATGTAGCAGCCGTAGATGTACAGGATATGGTCACCAGTGATGACATTACCCTTCTCGTCCACGCAAAGGCAACGGTCAGCATCACCGTCATAGGCAAAACCGATGTCCAGCCCCTTCTCTACCACGAACTTCTGCAGACCTTCAATGTGGGTAGAGCCAGCGTTATTGTTGATGTTCAGACCGTTGGGCTGTGCATTGATGACGTAGGTATCTGCTCCCAGAGCATCAAACACAGACTTGGCGATATTCCAGGAACTGCCGTTGGCGCAGTCCAGACCAACCTTGACGCCCTTGAAGGAGTAGATACCGAGGCTAATCAGATAGCCCATGTAGCGGTTACGACCAGAAACATAGTCCACAGTGCAGCCAATGTGCTCACGGTGAGCAAAGGGCAACTCAGGCCAGTCCTTGTCGAACACATGGAGCTTTCCGTCGATGTAATCCTCCACCAGCAGCAAAATCTCCTCTGGCATCTTCTCGCCATAGCAGTCGATCAGCTTGATGCCGTTATCGTAGTAGGGATTATGGCTGGCAGAAATCATGATGCCGCAGTCGAAGTCGTCCACGCGGGCGATGTAAGCCACAGAAGGGGTAGTAGTGACATGGAGCAGGTAAGCATCTGCACCGGAAGCGGTCAGACCTGCGACCAGGCTGTACTCGAACATATAGGAGCTGCGACGAGTATCCTTGCCAATGACGATACGAGCGGGGTCGGTGTCACCATTGCGCTCACGCAGAGCGTTGTAATACCAGCCCAGAAAACGACCAACCTTATAGGCATGGTCAGCAGTCAGTGTGATTCCAGCTTCGCCACGGAAGCCATCAGTCCCAAAATACTTTCCCATAATTAATCTCCTCGTCTTTCTAATTGTTTTAAGCGAAATCATATCTAGCATCTTTACAGATATATGTTTTCAGCAATAATGACTTTGGGTTAAGTACTCTTGCCTGCCTTCTGTTGATAAAGCAGAATAAATAGCCCTGCCTTCGAAGCAATAGACCTTAAGGGACACTAATTAGTATATATTTGCATTTGAATGCATTTGTCCCCAAAAGGCTTTAAAAAAGAAAAGTTCTATTCGTCCCCAAAGGTTCCTTGACAAGAGATGTTTCGATTGCTCAAGCTAACGACCGAATTGTAACGTTCGCATGCTCTCTGTATTTTTTGCATGATGGATAAGTGATAAATTATATCAAGGATATTTTTCATCAACAGCTTATCTATAACAAGTGAAGTCAAAAAAATGATGATTGGAATCACTAAAACTGTAACTATATACCAACCAAATCCACAGTGTTCTAAATATAGTAAAAGTTGAGAATTCCATATCAATTTTCGAACTAATGGATTTTCATGCAGAAGGTATACAGAAAACACTGATGGTGTACACCACTGAATTGCCTTTTGAAATGTTAATCTGGATATATTGATTCCATTAAAAAGGTAAAACAAAGCTATCGCATTGATTAAGACAAACACGGAATTGTTGTGATATAAAAGGCCAGTTCCAAAATGCAGATTCTTATATTCAGTAATAGCTTGTAAAACTACCTTTGACATGAGAATGGCGGATGAACTTCCTAGCAGGATTATTATGCAATACTTCTGCGGAATGCCCTTCTTTTGTCGTAAGTAAGCTCCAATCACATATAATGTTACAAAGGCTATAATACTAAATCCTTCAGATTGATCATATTGGTAAAATACGACGGAAAAGAGCGGCTCTATATAAAAAAAGCACACTATGATTACAATTAAAGCCCCCATTTTCTGGGTTGACATATTTCTTATGCTTTCATTAAGAAAAGGAATTAGTAGATAAAGGAGAAGATACATTGTAAAAAACCAATATTCATTTCGTAGAATAGGAAAAAACGCATCTAGTCCCCCCCACGGACAACGGGGCATAGCCAATTAACACTAGCATAATAAAAATCATCACTGAATATACAAATACCTTGATCCAGAGTTTAACGCTTTTCCAAAGATTGTATATCTCCGATGACATATAATATCCGGTGATTATTACAAAGCAGTCAACGGCACTGACGGTTACGGCTTGTAATGCCCATGTAAACCACCATTTGTTTGACATGAATGTGACCTGCCTTCGTATATCTGTGTGCGCAAATAAATGACCTATAACGATAAATATCATTAAAGTGATTCTAAGTAAATCAATTCCATAATTGCGATTGTATTTCATAATGCGTTTATCAATCTTCTCCATTGAGTTTTACAATAATCTTTTTTAAGATAGTGCCTGTGTTTGATAGCAAAAATTCATCGTGCATCACAAACAATGCCACAAAATAGATTGTTGCTCCAAGTATCACCAGTATAAATGTATGAATAAATGATGCCTCAAAATTATTGCGAATTGCTAGAAGCGTGACAAACATTATGCCTCCGGCAATAAAGTAATGCGTGCTGCACTTCAATATTTCAAATGGCGACAACTCTTTACGAACAATATAAATTTGAGTAATAGCAATCGTTAACTCCGCTACTACAGATGCAATAGAAGCTCCTATTGACTGAAATGACTTTATTAAGATCATATTTAGCATGAAATTTGTCGCTGCGCCTGCAATTACTGTCGCTGTATAAATATTTTCTCGTTTTGTTGGTATTAAATATTGCATACCGGTTACATTATTTATACCGATTGCTAAAATCAAAAAAGAGAGAATTCCTAAAAGTGGAATCACTTTATCATATCCATATCCAAAAAACCATGGAACAAAATTTTTGGATATGGCAATCAATCCAAATGTCAATGGTATGCCGCAAAACCAAACAAATCTATATGAACGATACATATATTTTTTTATGCTTTCAGTGTCGCCTCTCCCATAATGATATCCAATTCTTGGAATCATCACAAGGCTCAGTGAAGTTACAATAGTAAGTACCAGTTTTGAAATTTTTAATGTTTGTTCATAGTAGCCAACTTCGAAAGGATTTTGGGTTATTATGCCAATCATTGTTTTGTCTAAAACAGTATAAACTTGTATTGCTATTGTTGGGACAAAGAGAGAAGCGACTGCTTTGACATGTCTTGCTGGGTGCAAATCTTTTAAAACGGGCATATCTATATACTTGTCAATAGCAATCCAATAGCTGATATTATAAATTAGGGAAAAGAAGGACATTCCAAACAAGTACACTATAACATCGTTTTTGGTTTTAACAAAAGCAAAAATATAGATGATATTAACAAATTTGAATAAAATATCTCTAAATACAATTTTTCCGAACTCTTCCATTCCTTGAAAAAACCAAGAAATATTAAAGACAACAGACAGCAAATTAAGGACGAGAACCAAATACATGTTTCTGTTGACTTGCATAAATGAAAAGACTACATAAATTGCAATACATAATGTGGATGCAATCAACTCAATAATATTTGTCTCCCAAAAAATTATTGATCTTGCTTTTCGATTCTCTTGTACATATGATATTTCTCGTTGCCCGAAAGTTGTCAATCCCAAAGTGGCGAACAGCACGAAATATGATGAGATTGATTCTACATAACTATATGTTCCTATACCATCCGCGCCAAACACTCTAGACAGATATGGTGTTGTGACCAAAGGAGTAATTAATGTAAGTATTTGGTAAGACAAATTATAGATATAGTTTTTTTTAATACTTTTTTGTAGCACTTAACCTATCAGCTCCATCCTTTTTAAGCGTTGCGACGAACAACAAACATTAACTGAAATATAAAACATTCGAGCATTCCCCTCGTGCTATTTTGCATTTAGAAGTTACTCGCGATTGAAAATTCGCTTGTGATTCCAAAGCGCTCATCTCCATTCCGTCTTTATGTATACTATAAATAAAAAACGGTGTTGGCCAGTGAATTATTTGAAAGTTATTTTACTATTCAGCGTACCTCATCCTTAGTCTCTCGATGATTTCCGCGTCAACATTTATGTCAAACTTTCTTGCGATAAGTTTCTCCGCCTTTTTTAGTTCTTCGTAATCTATAGTCGTTAATGTCTTGGGGCTACTCTTTCCTTTTTCCCACTTGATATAATGCAAGTACGGTTTTGTTGTATTTGCAAACGGCGAATTCATAACCAGGGTCTGAAAAAAGCATTCATCCGGACACAGTGAATGTTTAAATAATTTTATATACTCCGGATAATTCTCCAGAAAGTTATATATCCATTTCACCATTGCATCATTTAAGCACCACCATTGCGACCCAAAATAATACTGAACATTAGCCGGTTTTAATCTTTTGATTATTGAAAACGTTTGATTCCATCCACCTGTACTATATACCAGAATACCTTTCAAAATCTTCTGCCATATTCTTCTTCCGATAACCATTCTAGGAAAATAAATATCATTCCTTTTTTCAAATCGTTTTATCAATGCGCAGTCAATGAAATTCTCATCTTTACGCTCATTAAGAAACCTCACAATTTCCCCAATTGATTTAAGCGGAAAGTCTTGACCGCTGATTAAGAAGTAATGGCTGTACCCCCCCCCTCAGAAATGGCAGCATTTAGCAAATTCAATGTTGCTTTTACTTCGCTAAACTGTGCCCACTGAACATCTACGCAGTCTTTCTTTGGAAGAAGATAAACGCCATCGCTCTTCTCAATGTCTTCTCTAATGTTTTCGTTCTTGGAATCCACATGAATAAAAACGTCAATCTGTGGATGCTTTAAAGCTTTCAGCAGAAGATTAATCTGCTTTGGATTTTTGTGGCACAGCATTAAAAAGGCAACCTTCATCATCAATCCCTCAACACCCTCTCAAACATAAACTTCCGCAGCCAATTTGGAGCTAATGACGATCCGCTGCGGATTACACAGCTCTTTATGTACTGTGGCATTGCCGATAAAATTCTCATCTTTCATGAACTTGAACAGCTTCGCCTGAGTCTTGGCATATTTCCAACCGGCTCTTCTTAAATACATATCCGAGCCTGCCCGCATATGGAGCAACGACTCTTGAATGTTATAGCCCTGATACCCTGCCATCAGCATCCTTAGCCAAAGGTCCACCTAGTTTTCGATAAAGCAGTAACCCTCCCGAAGATATTAGGACATGCCATTATTGATGACTTCAATTGGATACTGTTTTAAATACGATTCTCGAGCCAATCCTGTCAACCATTCAGACGGCGTAACAATTGTCATATTTTTCACGCCTGTGAACCACTTCTTTTTGAGTTGCCGCATTCTCTTTGTATTATCATACAAGGAAGACGGATATGCTTTATACTGCGGGCAACCATAGCAACCCGTCTTCCATTCGTCGCACTTTACCATGGTAAAGTGCAGACATTGCCCGGTAAATGACCAGCAATCATGCAGAGTCCATACAACCGGAATTTCATGCTTCTTTGAATACATGTATTTGTGCGACAATTCATGCTTCAACTTCCTGCTATATGATTATCCTATTTCTTTCATTATGTTTTTATAGTACGATTCAATTTGGCCGAATTTACCCAATGCATATTCTCTGCAATTCTTTTTTGCGGAGATATACGCATCTCTATTATTTATATAATGCAGAATAGCACCTGCTATGTTATCGACAAAATGCTCATTATATTCCACTACTAATCCAACGTCATTTGAAACAACTTCAGGTAATCCGCCTCGATTAGATGCAATTACCGGCGTTGAACAAAGCAACGATTCAAGTGCTGTCATCCCAAAAGCTTCATCAATAATGCTTGGAACGGTGGTAATATCTACTGCATTATAGAGTTCATAAATTTTATGGTTTTCGACATATCCTGTAAAATCAATCCAATGGATACCCTCAACTGCTTCTTTTAATATCTGCGCATACTTGCTTTCTGTTCTCGAATTAAACCAGTTTTTTCCTGCAATCAAAAGGTGAACTTTTTTATTATAGTTTAAGTTCAATTTCTTCAAAGCTAATATCAATTCAAGTATACCCTTTTCAGGCGTCATCCTGCCGCCATACAAGACTACAAACTCATCATCCTGAATTCCATACTGGTACCGTATTTTTTTTCGTTCTTCTGAAGAAACAGGTCTAAAAACTTCACTGTCGGCACAATTATATACTGTTTTAATTCTCGATGGTTGATATTCATCCATTTGCTTATGTATATAATCGCTAACTGTAATTATCCCTTTAGCCGAATTGGCAATCTCGTGTGACAAACGCGGGGGCTTTCCCGGATCGTTTTCTATGCTATTATGCAGATGAAAAAAAAGGGCGTATTTACTCAGGTACTTTTTTTGAAAAAGATGGTAAATATGCATATTATTTTCAAAAAGAACCGCATCATACTCCTTCTCTAAAAAAGAATCAACAATACTCCAATCGTTTATTCCATAAGCAAAGGGAAGATGTAGCATGGAGCATATCTTGTTAAATACACGAATTGAAAACGCTATGATAGGGCTGGTTCTTTTTGCTTGAATTATTATTGTATTGTCATACTTTAAAGTGTCTAATTTAGGGTTAGAAACTGTGTATACATCAAATTGTGCCCACTTGTACTTCTCGTTAGCGTTTATCAGTTGTGTAGTAAGCGTTTCAACTGCTCCACCATCAACTGCAGGTACTGGCGCAAATCCAGCTGTCAAAATTGCCACACGTTTCATTTCGCCACCCCCCTCAATCGGCCTGATTGCTTAATGCGAATAGTATTTTTATATAACCACTCGCTAGTTCTCCAAAGTCTGATTTTTAAAGAAAGACTCTTAGAAGAAGTCGTCTTTTGACACATCAAAGCATTTTCTTTTAAAAAACGATGTGCCTGCAATATATAATCTTCATGACTATCCGAGATAGCAAGCACTTGTAATGCAACATAACACATAAAGTTGTTTGCTGAATTTGATAGCGACGGATACATAGCTTTTACATAACTCGTCATTTCAATTGCAGCTTCATAGTAATCTCTGCATTTTACTGAATTCATTGTGGCAACAATAGAATTTACTGATTTACGGTAGTACAGAAGCTTCTGATCAACAAATGTGATAGCTGTTGATGCGCAAATATACTTGTAAACTGTAGCCAAATCTTCAAAATACTTACCCACTGGGAATAAGTTCTTCTCTGCGACTTCCTTATTAACCAAAACTCCCCACGCATACGTGTTTTTGCGTAATTCCAATACTTCATCAAGATAATCTTTGACTGTATATTGCAACGATTTGCCCAGCAATTCTTCCGTCCTTGGACATTCTTCAATATTATTAAACTCAAGATAATCACAAATCACAAGGTTTCTGTTATCAGTCGCATTATCGACCAGGGTCCTAATTGCACTGGGATGAAGCAAGTCATCTGCATCCAAAAAAAATAAATACTCTCCCTGTGCATACCTAATTCCGCTATTCCTAGCCGCAGACAGCCCCAAGTTTTTTTGATTCAATACTGTAACATTGCGGTGTGCTTCTGCATAACTTTTGCACAGTTCATCGCTACCATCCGTTGAACCATCGTTTACTACGACTATTTCCAAGTTATTATAACTTTGGTTTTCCACCGAATTTAGGCAATGCAAAATATACTTTTCTGCATTGTATACCGGAATAATTATTGAAACTAATGGATTCATACCAATCCTCCAGCACAGTACTCAACTCTACTCCAATTCAAGCAAATCGCTTTTTGGTACCATAAATTAATGACAATCGCGCATATTAGCAAGGCAAGGAATAGCTGTCATGCAAATTTTAAGGCGCAGAGATTTCCTCTAGTACACGCAATCATAAGGCACACAACACTTCCAAGCAACAAAAAATTGTGAATTGATGCGCTCTTTGCCTTTTCATCTTTATATGATCCAAATATGCAAGCAATTAAAGGTAATGATAGCATAGACAAAAAGACTGAAAACCTTTGGAAAGTCGAATACTCTCTGCAACAAATTATTATTAGTATAAGGAAAACTTTCCAAAAATTATAGAACCGAACATATCCACTTGAGATGATGCATCTTTTATTCTTAAAAACAACATATACAATTAGAAAAAGATGGACTGCTGTCAAAAGATATTCCCAGAAATAGCTATAAGAATTGTTTGTTAAGTATCCTGTCGCCGCATCCGCAGCACTTTGAAGATAAGTTTGTCCGTATTTTAAGCCGAATGCGATAACTACCACACCTGCAATAATCTGTAAAAATCTATGTTTACTCGCGGCTACTGATGAGAATAGCTCGTACAAAACTCTAATTGATAAAGTAACAACCCCTACAACATGCATTAGTGCAAAAACTATATAAATAATTATATTTTTAAAAAACGGTTTATCTTCAAAAAACTCATTATATATGCATCTAGCAAAGAAAGAAAATACCAGCATAGATCTAATTCCCGAAATAACTTGAATATACTGGCCAAAGGACATCTCAAAAAACACAAGCAAGGCTATTTGCACATAAGATAGCTGGAATTTTGACGCACTCTTATAAATGATATAAAAGATATTCCAATAAAATAATGCCGCAGTTATTGCGGGCAAAAGTTCTTTAACTCCAAATGCATATATAATGCGGCAGTATACTAAAAAAGTGGGAGTGTTTGTACTTGTTACAATTTTCGCAAAATCGCTTGCCTTTAATGAGCCGAAGTAGTCAAGCTGATCATATAAGCGATACAAATCTGCTGTAATATATGGCTTATAGTTAAAAGCCATTATTGCCAAAGCCAAAACATATACAAATAAAACTGTTCTAGTATTTTTTACTTTTCGAAGCAATATATAAGCAATAATCGCTGCTATGGCGTATACCGATACTCCTATTAATCTAGCGGCAAAAAACATTTCAAATCCTCATCAGCGAAGAATACTTCGCGACCGCTTTTTGTGCGATAGCTTCTTCATCATAATTGTTTTTCATGAATTCAATTGCATTTTTCGACATTGCTTTAAAAGCATCCTGTTCATCCACAGCATGGAGAATGGCTTTAGCTATACTTGTGGCGTTACACTCACATGCAATTCCCATGTTATTGTCTGTAACTTCCTTCGAGAAAGTAGTTCCCGGCGTAACTATCACGGGCATACCATTGGATAATGCCTCCATCACACCAAGAGGTTGACCTTCAGATCTTGATGTTTGAATAAAGCAATCAAAGGAGCGATACTGGGAAATCTTTGCATCGCCAAAAATTGGTCCGTTCAGCTTTACAATATCAGCAAGATGGCCTTGCTGAATACGTTCTTTTAGTATTTTCTCATCTTGGGGCTTTCCGGTTCCAAATAGTGTTAATGAAATATTTCTCTTTCGCATATCAGAGCTAATCATCGTGATTGCATCTAGCAGGATATCTAGCCCTTTAAAATAAATATCGTAACGCCCTATGAATAGCATTCGTAAACCAAGATTTGTTCTAAATAGATGTGGCTGATTTGATACTGAAACGCCATTTCCGCATACAAATGACTTTTCCTTAATAATAGATGCATTGCACTCACTATCCGATAAATACTGGATTGATGCCGCATTCCGGAAGAAATTACGAAAAATCAAAAGATTTGCAGGGATTTTTTTATAAGCTTTAATTCTCTGTGCGCGCTCTGTAAGCCCACCATGTGGAATTATAATGTAAGGAATATTTGCGCGCATACACTCACGGCTTAGCTTTATAAAAGGTTTTCGATATATCTCATGAAATATTACAATAGTGGGCTTATTAAACGGTGAAGGTAGACTTTGAATACATGCATATTGCAAATAAGAAACGGACAGTTCATCCGAGTATTCATTTGACAAATTTAGAAGTAATGTGTTCGCATATTTGTGCTGCGCATGAACCATTTTAGGTATAGCGACATTTACACCAGATGCCTTGTTACTATCAACATATCCTATATGTAAAATCACAATATTTTTCATAAGAGAACCAAACTTATCCTTGCTTTAGAATATTACGATCAATTTTGTCTGAGCTGATGTTGATACAAATAGCCCCGTAACATGTTTGGCATATTAGCAACACTGAGTCTTATCACAATATTTTTTATCATATCACTTTTGCGTGTAATGCCAAGTTTGTGGATTCGACGCTGAAACTCAATGATTGCATTGTTATAAGTACTACCGCCACGCCGCTTATACATATCCTCACCTGTCCGAACGTTTACTAAAACATCATTCAAGTTATGGAACACGCAGCCATTTTTGAGCATACGACACCACAAATAGTAGTCCTCAAAGTATAAGCAGGTTATATAATTTCCAGCCTCTAAAACCGCTGATTTCCGGTACATAACAGTAACATGATTCATTGGATTTCGTGAACAGATACGCTTTTTGATATCGTTCATTTCTAATGGGACTGCTCTTATCGCAATTTTGTTTTTTAATTCTTTGTCATATTCCGCAATTTGTCCTCCGATGACATCTGTATCAGGATGAGCCTGTAAATATTTCACTTGTTTTTCAAACCGCTGTGGTATAGAGTAATCATCAGAATCCATGCGTGCAATATATTCGCAATTACAGTACTGAATACCAATTTTTAAAGCATTTCCAAGACCTCCGTTTTCTTGAAGGCGAACAATAATAAATTTTGAATTCAAAGAATAACTATTTAATAACTCATCAAGCGCTTGTGGAACAGGTCCATCTACTACTATTACGATTTCCGTAGGTGAGAATGTTTGATTTAACACGCTACAAATTGCATTATCCACCTCATTAGGAATATCGTTTTTATACACGGCCATGAGAACTGAAAATTCCATTATATCACCTCAAAAAGTGTTTATATTTTTAATCATTGTCCAAGTTGATCGTCTGAGCTGATTTCTGAGACGATGTATCGTCATAGTCTATTTGCGTTTTACTCCAATCCATTGTTTGTCATGGCGGTAGTCTGTCCTTCGTCAATCCCCTCGGTGCTTTCCGGCATAAACAGGATCTTCACCGTAGCCAGCATGATCTTCAGGTCCTCGACCAGGCTGGGGTGGGCAATATACATCAGATCCATTTGCAGCTTATCATACGGTGTAGTGTTATATTTTCCGTACACCTGTGCGTAACCAGTGAGGCCAGCCTTCGCCTGCAGACGCAGAGCAAACTCCGGCATCTCTTCACAGTACTGTGCTGCGATCTCCGGACGCTCCGGGCGGGGGCCAACGATGGACAGGTCACCCTTGAGGATATTCAGCAGCTGGGGCAGCTCATCCAGGCGACAGGCACGGATGATATGACCGACCTTGGTGATACGGTCATCCTTGTCACCGGTGGAAAGGCGAGCCACACCGTCCTTTTCAGCATCCACACGCATCGAACGGAACTTCAGAATCTCGAAGGGCTTACCATCCTTGGTCAGACGCACCTGCTTATAGAAGGCGGGGCCACCATCCGACTTGACTGCAATGGCGGTAATCAGGAACAACGGGCTGAGAACAATCAGTGCAATCAGCGAAAGCACGATATCCATTGCCCGCTTAACGAACAGATACTCCGGCTTTGCCATGTATCGACCGACTCGCAGCACCGGAAGGTGAAGCATATGCATCGGCCAGGCACCGCTCATCAGAACATCGCCCACACGAGGGATGATGAAGGTATTGATGTCGTTCATCACGCAATACTTCAGAATGATGTTACGTTCATGGCTGTGGACGCCGCTGAGGAATACGGTCTTCATACCATCCAAAACACTCAGATCTTCCAGGCACTCCTCTACGCTCAGAACTTTTTTCACCTCGTACTTGCTGTCCAGACCGTAGTCCTGAATCAGCTTTTCCATACCACGGCGCACATCATAGACCACGGTGGTAGGCTGCGGAGGGAATGCTTTGTAATACCAGCGATGTGCAACCACAGACCAGATGCCAGCCATCACAAACTGTCCTGCAATGGCAGCGATTCCCGGCAGAAGATTGCACAGCTTCGTGGCCATCAGGCAGATCACAATGTAAAAGATCCCGTCCGTCGCCATCGCCGCCAGGACCTGACCGTACATCAGCTCGGAAACTCGCTGCATGGACATCCAGAATGCATCATAGGTCTTGCCCAGCAGAATAAACAGCACCGCATATAGGCCCAAAATAACTGCATGGCCCTGCCAAATTCCATCCAGCGGTGTTTTTGCCGCATAGTACCAGACCCAGCAAGCCGCAAACGGAAGTGTGATCATCACCACATCCAATACCTTTACGAGTCTCAACATTACATCGTGCCGAATTTTTGTCATAATTCCCTAACTACTCCTTTGTTCTCGATTCAACGCTTCCGGCTCTTTTTACAGCCATTTTGAGGACCATGAAGCCGCTTGCCCCGACATTTTCGTCGTTATCCACTTCCAGGCAAATAAAAACCCCGGGCGACAGATTCGTCCAGGGTCATTTCAAATGCGATGCGGCAACACTGTTTTAGCAGGTTTCATCTTCCTGTGTCATTAGAGGTCCCGTGGGGCACTTTCTTGCGCTGCTCAGGCTGCAAGCCAGCCCTCCCGAGCCAAAATCAGGAAGTTATTGTACCATCACGTTCAATCAGGCGGTTTCTTGCTGGTTATGTACAATCGCAGAGACCGTCGGGTTATCCCCAGCCGCAACTCCGGGGGCACCTTTCATCCCCGTGGGAAAAGATGCCATGACTCCTTGGATCTTTTTCTCATCACAACCATTATTCTACCATAAATCCCATTATGTTACAAGATTTTGCGGTAGGTTTGTGGTTCAGACGCCTCCAAAAAAGGGTCCGTAAAATCAGGTTTTTTCCATATTGTATCCAAGATTCTCCAATATCGTCTTTCCACCTGCAAAAAAGCCGGCTCTACGCCTTAATTTTCTGGTTCTACCCTCTCCTCTGTAAAGGGCACCTGTCTATTTTTGACCTGTGCTGGGGAGATTTTACAACTCCCCCTTCCTACTATATTGGACGCTTATTTCAGATTTTTAACCACCCCCGGGGTCCGTAGAGGGAAAAACACCTTTTCTCCACCCCATATAGGAGTTATTGCTCTCTCCTCCGCCGGGAGCCGGGTAGCGATCACAGGGGGCACCCTATTCCATGGACAGGGAAGCAGGCAATCAAGGCACCACCACCCCAGAGCCCCACAAGATTTTCCATAACCCCTCTTATAAGCACCAGCAATTGGACACATATTTTTATAACCATCTATCAAAAAAGCAGCTCCACCATACCCGGCGGAACTGCTCCTTAGCACCCGATCTTCTATTCTTTTACAAGTTCATCAAAGGGCTGGTCTGGGTGCCCCGGTCCACGATGTCCTTATCCTTGATGCCCAACAGATACCGCTGGGTGATCATGATATTGACGTGCCCCATCAGGCGAGAGACACTGTACAGGTCCAGTCCATTCTTCAGCTGCATCTGTGCAAAGGTATCTCGCTCTTCCAAATAGCCCTCCTCCACCAGATAATTGAACCAGGTACGCCAGACCTTCAGCAGATCGTTGATGTACCGGGGCGTGTTGCCTGCATCCTGCTTTTCCTTCATCAGGTCCCGAAGGTGCCGTGGACGCACATCTTCCAGTTCCGTGATCTGCTTCCGTTCCAGAAATTCCAGCAAGAACCGGGTAGATGCCCGATAATTCCGCAGAGACCCCTTTGCCAGGTGACGGCATTCACAGTCATACAAAAATTCGTCCCGAAGCTCTTTCAAACACATAAAAAACACCCTTCCTTTTGCGGCGAACCACAAAAAGAAGGGCGAAAAATTCCTAGATATGGTTGTCGTACCTAGTCAGGCTTGTTCGTAGTTGAGCAAGACAAACTCCGGCAGACAAATCAGGCGATTTTTAACGGCAGAACGTCATTAGCAGTTCTCAGCGAAGTACTTGATGGTACGGACCATCTGAGAGGTGTAGGAGTTCTCGTTGTCGTACCAAGACACGACCTGGACCTGGTAGGTGTCGTCGTAGCTACGCTGGTTTTTCGCACGCATTTTGTAGTCGTTCATAATTTTGAAACAACAGTTACAGTACCACAGCGCACAGTTGTCGTACCAAACACGGCTTGTTCGTACCACTATTATGCCACGTTTCAGCGTTATTTTCAAGTTTTTCTTATTTCTTTTTCAGGTGGTATATTTATGCGAGCGATAGCGCATGTTCTCATTCATCATCCTTCAGAGAGCCCGGGGCCCAGGGGCCTCCGCCGGGGCGTCTGCCCTGCCCAGGTACTCTCCTCAGTCCGTGATCTTGCGGCTTTGAGGGGTGATATCGGGGTGGATTTTATGGGGGGTGAGCAGATACCAGATGGCTGTGTAGTAGGTTGTCTGTGGTCCTTGCAGCTTTTTCCCGGCGATTTTTGGATTGAAATTTCACCGGACGTGTTTTTGAAGGGTATGGTGGGAGAAGGAGGATATTTGTTTGATATGAAACAGCCAACGATAAAAGACGTCGCCCATCCTTAGAATGTCACATCTGCCGACCAGTTCTTTTCATCTTCCCATTCACTTTATCCGGCATATCAATGAGTCCGAATCGGTAGAACATTCCATAAATATAAGTCACGCCTCGGATGTCGCCCAGAGCTTTTGGCCTGTCCACCACCGCCCCCACCTCTTTTATATTGTTCAGTGCCAGCAATACCGAACTCCATGCCAGGCTCTTACTATTCTCCCGGCGGTCGATCCAAAGCTCTTTTGTGTATTGCCCATTCCGGCCTTTTCGTATTTCATAGATAAAGGGTAAGCCGGAATAGGTTTTGAACCGCACTCCAGAATAAAGCAGAACCACTTCCCACAGATGCTCCTCTGTCGGCTCGGTTCGCAGTTTTCTTACTGCTCTGTATCTCCGTTGCCGCTCTGCTCCCACGCTGATTTTTTCCACGGGTGCCTCCTTTGGAAAGTACACGCCCTTTTCGTATGGCAGGTACGAGGTGACGGAGGCTCTGGACAGCTTAAGGGATGATGCGGTGGAGAGAACTGCATCCTTGTAACTCTGTGTCTCTTTGTAATTATTAAAGGTACACTGCACCATCTTCGCTATGTCTGATTCATAGATCCCGGCTGTGATGAGCAGCTTCCGGACCTTGATGGGGTTGAGGGACAGGGCGTCTGCAATGGCTTGGAGCGTCATACCGTCCTTATAGCGTATTACTGCAGCGTCCATCTGCTCTTTCAAATTTTTCCCGGCATTATACTCAGGCTTCAACTTCTTTCGACCGCCGCCCGGATTTCTGGCTTTATATGGTATTTTCTCGTCCATGATTATTCATGCAACTCCAGCGGCAGGCCATCCGGGTCGTGGAAGAAAGTCATCTTTTTGCCGGTATAACTATCCACACGGATCGGCTCGCATTCAATCCCGACCTCTGCCAGCTCATTCACCGTCTGTTCCACACTATCAACGCAGAACGCAAGATGACGTAGGCCACAGGCCTCCGGGCGGTTCACACGCTTCGGCGGATTTTCTTCTGCAAAAATCTCCAGCTCTGTGTGTTCGTTAACACGCAGATCTAGCTTCCAATCTTTACGCTCCGGGCGGTAGTTTTCTCTGATAACAGAGAATCCCAGCTTGTTTACATAGAAATCCTTAGCTGCTTCGTAGTCAGATACGATGATAGCAATATGATGTATTTTTGATAAATTCATTTTTCTCACACTCCATTTCTTTAAATTTTGTTCTTCTTTTATTTTCGTTATAAACTATACAGCAACCTTCAAAAAAAGCCGTATGAACTTCTGGAGTTCAGTTTGTCCACACGGCCGATCTTATTTCAGTTTTTCGAGGATTTCATCCGCACTCATGCCGCTGGCCAGCAGCTTCTTCAGCACAGTCTCTGCTTCAGCCTTTTTAGCTTCTTCTGCAGCCTTAGCATCTGCCTTTGCCTTCTTTGCTTCCAGAGTGGCCACTTCTTTTTCGGCTTTCTTCAAAGCAGTCTTCTTCTCTTTCAATATGTTCTTCTGCTCCTCAATAGCTTTCTGGATGGATGCGATCTCAGCAGTCAGAGAGGCAATAGCTTCCTGCTTCTCTGCGATTTGAGATGCGTAGTCTTTGGTGATATTGGTTTTGGGCCGGTTTTTGCTGCCTTTTGTTCTGGGCATGATGATAACCTCTTTTCTTTTTAATCAAAATTGTTCTAAAAATCCGGGATAACCACATTCAATCTTAATCGAACTATACTCTTTCTTCATATCGTATTCTTGAATATATTCATTTCTCATCGAATCAATATATTGAATTCCAAAATGAAGTCCTTCTTTTAGTTCATCTTCGTCAACCATGAAAAACAAGTCGATAGATTCTCCCACCGCAATAACATTATTAAATGCTAATCCGCCAAAATTGGCACCCGTATGAACTACTAATGTATTTGCAAAACCATTTCCTATGTTTTTTATGTTTACATTAACTTGCAACTGTTTCTTCTTGTCCTCTTTACTTTTACCTAAAGAAAAGCTGCGGGTTGCTTTTCCACCAGACGCCATTGTAACATTTAGGAACGGCTGAATTGCTGCCTTTTCCTTCTGCTCATCCGACTCCTTATAATAGCGAATAGTATAAAACACACCAATAAAGGCAAGTGTTCCGGAAATCATTCCACCAATAATCCCGCCCCAATATGAAGCTAAAGATCCAATCCACGTTGAGTCTATCGTGTCATTTATAGCTAGTTTTGCAATGGATATCCGTATCAGTGCTTCTACCACCAACGTTAGTAGGACTGAAATGGCAATAAATGCGATTAAAAACCACACAATGTGTCTAATAATTTTATTTTTATTTTTCTTGTCTTTTTGAGGATTATATGGTAAACCAAAGCGTTTAAATGTTACCATCACAATATACCCTCCATTCAAATACCGTTCTCACACTTAGCCGCTATTTCAGCGTTGCCTACTGCTCACCACGGAGAGGTGTGCAAAGTTCCGAGCGGCAAAGCTGTGAGAGATCTCCCACAGCTCAAGTTATTACTTTTATCAGTTTTTTCAAAAAAGATTCTTGCTTGCAATCCATGCCCCTACCACTGCTCCAAGTGTATTGAATAGCACATCATTCACATCTGCCATGCCTCTACCTGTAAAATACTGTAGTTCTTCACAACACACTGAGAGTAGAAAAGCCGCAGCGATTATTCTCTTTCTGTTCATTTTCCATCTCTGACCTGTCCAGCCGAACGGAACATATAGGATCAGATTCAACAGATTGCCCGCCCACACACCGGCATTGGACCATAATTTCAGGTGCAGTCGGATGTTCTCATTATATCCCGGCGCACGGCGCAGCAATGTGATATAGAAAATCAAAAATACACTATAGGTAGTAGGAAACCACTTCTTGTCTCTTCGGTTGAGCCACGCCAGTAAGCCAAGACCTATTAAAATGATTCCCTCGCCTACTGTCAGGTTCGCACTAGTGCTGCAATGGATTTGGTAGACAAACTCTCTCAAACTCCGTAGCCTCTGCTCTTAATGGTCTCCACAACCTGAGACACGTACTTCTGGCAGGTATCATGGTCAGGGGCTTCCACCATCACACGCACAACAGGCTCCGTACCAGATTCACGGACAAGGATACGACCAGTGTCACCCAGTGCCTCGGCTACGGCCTTGACTGCTGCCTGCACTGCTTCGTCATCCTGTGCGGCTTTCTTGTCGGTCACGCGGACATTCTCCAGCACCTGCGGGTAGATCTTCAGCGGCTCAGCCAGCTTGCTCATGGGCAGTTTCTTGGCAAGCATTACTTCCATCATTTTCAGACTGGTCAGGATACCATCACCCGTGCTGGCGTACTTAGAGAAGATAATGTGGCCACTCTGCTCACCGCCGATACGGCAGCCGTTTTTAGCCATGTACTCATAGACATACTTGTCGCCCACAGCGGTCTTGGCGTAGCCAATGCCCTTCTCATCAAAAGCCTTATACAGGCCAAAGTTGGACATGACGGTAGTGACCACAGTGTTGGTCAGCAGCTTGCCACGCTCCTTCATGTAGCAACCGTAGATGTACAGGATGTGGTCGCCAGTGATCACATTACCCTTTTCATCCACACACAGGCAACGATCAGCATCACCGTCATAGGCAAAACCGATGTCCAGCCCCTTCTCTACCACGAACTTCTGCAGACCTTCAATGTGGGTAGAGCCAGCGTTATTGTTGATGTTCAGACCGTTGGGCTGTGCATTGATGACGTAGGTATCTGCTCCCAGAGCATCAAACACAGACTTGGCGATATTCCAGGAACTGCCGTTGGCGCAGTCCAGACCAACCTTGACGCCCTTGAAGGAGTAGATACCGAGGCTAATCAGATAGCCCATGTAGCGGTTACGACCAGAAACATAGTCCACAGTGCAGCCAATGTGCTCACGGTGAGCAAAGGGCAACTCAGGCCAGTCCTTGTCGAACACATGGAGCTTTCCGTCGATGTAATCCTCCACCAGCAGCAAAATCTCCTCTGGCATCTTCTCGCCATAGCAGTCGATCAGCTTGATGCCGTTATCGTAGTAGGGATTATGGCTGGCAGAAATCATGATGCCACAGTCGAAGTCGTCCACGCGGGCGATGTAGGCCACAGACGGCGTGGTCGTGACATGGAGCAGGTAGGCATCTGCGCCAGAAGCGGTCAGACCAGCCACCAGACTGTACTCAAACATATAGGAGCTGCGGCGGGTGTCCTTACCGATGACGATGCGGGCAGGCTCGTTGTTGCCGTTGCGCTCACGCAGGGCGTTGTAGTACCAGCCCAGAAAACGACCAACCTTGTAGGCATGGTCGGCGGTCAAAGTGATGCCAGCTTCACCACGGAAGCCATCAGTCCCAAAATATTTTCCCATTATATATCTTCCTCTTTTAATTTACTCTTTTTTAAACCCACTAACATTTCATGACAAACAATATATGGCTTAAAAAGCAAGTTATCAATAAGCGTTCCTTTTATAAAATATTGTATTATTATCGGGACAACTACGCAAATAAAAAGCAAGCAATATTTATTTGTCAACAAAGAATTCAGAATTTTTAACACTGCGTAATGCAAAACATAAATATATAAGGTGTTCTTCCCAACCAAACATAAGAATCCGCAAAATTGCGTCTTTGCTAGACACTTTGATAAAAGAAGAATCGTGCAAGCGCCTAAAAATGATAATCCAAACACAAAAATCAACTTATAACCGGGAGTCAGATTATCCGCTGAAGTAAAATAATTTTTTCTTCCGGCTACAAACATGAACAAGATATAAAGTACTGCACTGACTGAGCCAAACATCATTCTAGTTTTTTCTGTGTATTTTTGTGTACAATAGCCTAAAACAACCAGTCCAAAAAAAGAATAATCTTCTGGCAATTGAAGCCTGTTTTACCGCAATAAAGCATGCCATTAAAAGCAATATTAATCCCAGACCAGTCACGGACTTCTTTTTCTTGAAAATTTCAACGCAAATTATCAAGACAGCTTGCCAGAGTTTAGTATTCTATTTATCCCATAATACATTTTTCTTTAAGACTCTGTTATTTCCACCTAGAAGAATATTTTCCTCATCAAAAGGTTTCGTTAAAACGCTTCCAGCTGCTACAATAGAATTTTCAGAAACATCTGCTCCTCCTAGAATTGTTGATCTGCAACCAATCCAAACATGGTCGCGTAAATATATTGCTTTGCTATTATTAACTGGTTTTCCTTGATATATTACATTATGAAAATCGGTGTCCATTAAAAGGCAGTCCCACGATATCAAAGAATCTTTTCCTATTGTTATCCTGTTATCGCTTACAACAGCTGTCCGGCCTGTTATATTAACCCCATCCTCAAATATAATGCTACCCTTTTCGTTGCAGCATATCCTACAAGCTGAGCCGATTTTTACTTTTCCATTAAAACATACTGTCCCCCCCCCCAACAGACCATATTCCTTTTTCAGTTTTATCGTCAATAATTCCTACCATTTGCTGACCCAAGCGTACTGAGCCGAAGCTCCAGTCCCGAAGTTCGACCTTTCCGCACAGCTTATTCAACCTGAAATTCTTGAAAATCAGGACTGGAAATTTAAGACCACGCAAGCCAAAATAGTGCAGGTTAAACTGCAATGTTTTTAAAATTGAAATTCTCAAAATGTTACTTTCCGCCATTCTCTGTATTCCTCGCTTCACTTAAAGAATTTAGATTTTGCAATGGTATTTTTCATCACTTTTAATAAATCCATACAAGTCTTATTGCGCATGAGCAAAAGGATAAAGATATATATAAGCAGGCAACAGATCACCATAATAAAAACACGAGCCATTCCCGCCACTCCCGCAATGACACATATGCTATACACTCCGCCGAAGGGCAAAACCGCAAGGATGCACTGAACTATATTCTTTATAATCGCCCTAAACGGGACTAAATCGTAGCACGAAGCAACGTTGACAACGCAAACACATACTTCTGCTATCAGTGTGGCATATGCTGCACCTGCCACCCCATTCAAAGGAATCAGGAATGCATTTAATACTGCATCTGTTATCATTCCAAGAATTGTCGCGGCCAGAAGGTTCTTCTCCCTGTTCAAGGGCACGAGTATCTGCCACGCAAGAAAGCCATCCAGTGCGGAAAAGAACAGATTGAGCGTAAGGATCCTCATCGGCACAACAGCTGCCTCAAATCCATTTCCTGAAAAAAAGGCAATGGCCTCCTCTGCCAGAATGAACATTCCTACTGCACACGGAACTGTAACGGCAAGAAGCGCATTAATAACCTTACTTGAAAGGGCATGGAATTCCTTTCTGTCTTTTCCCGCATAGTAAGACAGCCTTGGAAGAAACACGACGCAGGATGCATTTATAAGCGATAAAACCGATTTTGTTAGCCTACTTGCCACAGTATAGATTCCAACTGCTTCTGAATCAAGGATATACCCTAGCATCGTCGAATCCAAAGAAGTATAAATCGTTGAGGCAACGCCCACACCAAATATATAAACAATCGGTTTAATGTGTTTTTTGATTGAAAACGTTTGGGCATTATATTTCCAACGTATCTTTTTTATCCCGTATATCCAATTGAGGAGGCAGGTCGCAACTGTCGGCATTGTCAGAACAACCGCATATGCAGCCATATCACCGCTTTTTTTTACCAAAACAAACAATAGAACAACAGAAAGCAGTTGAAATGCTATCGACCTTTTTGAGATATAATCATAGTCTTCAAATACTGTACATATCCATTCCGTATTCAGTCCTGTTGCTCCAATAAGTAAGCTGAACACTAAAAAAAGACTAGGTTGTGCACCTGTAGTCTTAAAGAAGCACAAAAATATTGCAAAAGAGAGATACGCCACGGTTGTCGACAAAAAACTGATTGTGACAATTTCAACGCTGAACTCACCCAGTTTTTGAGGTTCATCGCGCCTTTGGGCACCTTCTCTTACAGCATAAGATGATATTCCAAGACCTGCGATCAGCGAAAAATAGGAAACCCATGACTGAGTATACTGAACGTCCCCTAGCCCAGAAGGGCCAAGAATTCGCGATACATACGGAATCGTTATAAGTGGTACTATGATTGAAACCATATTCTTCAGCATATAAACGCTAAAGTTTCTTGTCAATGATTTCTTCACGTTTTTTCCTCTTTTTCTGCCATTCCCAAAATGCAAAAAACCACGAACTGTGCTCCGCCCCAGAAAAAGCCATGGATAACAGCCATAGAAACTGCCATTGAGGCAACCATTCCGATACACAGACGCTTTTCATATCTCAAGATATTAAGTTTCATATAGCGATGAATCATCGTCAAATAATAGCCAATAGTTAAAACCATCCCGCAAATGCCGCCCTTGATCAATGTAGTGTAATAACCATTATGCAAATACGGCAGGGCGGCTTCCGAGGTCACAAGGTATGCATAGCCTCCGACATCAACCGTTGATCCGAATCCTTTCCCAAATACTTGGGCAAAAATCGAGTACTGCGAAAAAACTTTTTTTGCGCTGTATACTTCAAATCCACGCCAGTTGTTCACGATGTTATAATCCGACCAGCTATTTGATGCTGAAATCTCAGTTACTGAGTTCATGATTTTATCTATAAACGATGTCCACACGTTCGGCAGAAGATAGGAAACAGCGATCAATCCAACAATACCCAGTAATATACATTTAATAATTGCCGACATCCGGTCATACTGGCTCGTGATGACAAGGCAAAGAAAAATTATTACAGTCGTTCTTGAAAAAGACAGCGCAAACGTTCCAAGCAGAACGATATCTGCTAACAAATCAAGAAACCTGCTAAAATAATATTTTTCTATGACCGAAGGCTTGAATAGACTCAAATAAAGCCCGATTGCAAGCGTAAATTGGGATACACCACCGGATGCAACAAAAGAGCTGAAATCCTTAGATGCTCCCTGATATCCGGAAACACGCTGCAACAATCCCCCTGCGGAAAGTATGACGGAATATAAGACTATTATTTTATAAACTGTTTTCATATCATACTGGTTTGTTCGGATAATTTCTGACGCAGCAAACCAGTACAAAAAGAGGCTTGTAAAATCTATGATATCCCGCAGGTAGGGCCAATAGCCTCTTTCTGCTGGATTAAAGTATCCGGCTCCGACCGCAACAAGTATTAAAAAAAGTACCCAATAACAAATTCCACCCGGCATTTTTGGAAGCGAGAAATGCCGAAGATTCTTCAACGTATAAAAGCCGAACACTCCTGCCAAGCATGCCCAAGCAATATAGCTTGGCAGTGCCGAAATAAGCAGCAGTGTCAGCAGGAGTCCGTATCCCTTTCTTTGAGCATATTTGCCGTTTTCCACGGTTGTTTTCACCTCCTGAAAAGACGTTTGATCTCTTTTATTACCGTCAGCTCCAATGTGCCGAATTTATATAGCACGCTTGCCATATGAATTTCGAATTTTGACGCATCACAATATTTTTTTAGATATGTCAATGTACTCTTCAAAAGCTGTTCTCGCTGACCTTTCACATTGTAGCTTTTGGAAATCGTAACACTGTGGTTATGAAGATAACTTTCTGAAACATAGAGTGCCGTTTTCTTTTCCAACGTCATCATTTTTCTCCCCAAAGTAGATTCCTCGCAATAGAGAAACATTTCCGGGTCGTATCCACCTACTGAAAGGAACACGTCTGCATCGACCATCAGCAGAGAACCCGCAACACAATCCACAAATTTCCACCCACTTTGGGGCGTTGCTCCAAGCTTCCGCTCGCCGATCTTATCAAGAAGTATCGCACACAGCACTTCTCCATGAAATATGATCGGAAGAGCACACGTCTGAACTCCAGTCACGCCAATATCTCGTATGCCGTCT
>OGOA01000560.1_pt1 | contig 25814 bp, 15 predicted proteins | sample 1573621 | NCBI WGS metagenome assembly OGOA01 (sample SAMEA2581917, study PRJEB24529) | metagenome | biome: Human gut stool | place: China | collected 2011
GCTCCCAGCGTCCCATCTTGTTCATCCAGCCCGGTCCAACGAACATCATGTTGTAGGAATATCCGTTGTTATATTTCTCTAAGGAACGGTACTGGTCGATCAGGTTGTAAAGATATGGATACTCCCATGTCTTTGTGTCGTAGATCATACCACGGAGTACGTTCTGCGGATGTGTTCCGAAGTTCGAACCATTTCCATCGTAACATGCGATCAGGTCACGGGAAAGATGAGGGATCGCTACGATACCACTGTCTTCCTCTTTATTTGCAGCCGGTGCATGTGTGTTCTGTTTGGATGGGATCCATGGTGCCCATGGGCCGCCATCAAATAATGTATACCAGGAGTTGTTGCAGGTGTGATATGCCTTCGGGCCTTCCTCCCAGCAGGTAGCAACTGCACATTTTACAGTCGGATATGCTGCCTTGATATAGTTTGTCAGGTCAGCATCCATATAATAAGAACCTGTGGATTCCGGATAAAAACCGAATCTGTCATGGAATTTCTCGAATACATCATTTACGATGGCTTTCTTATCTTCCATGGAAAACATCCAGATACAGAAATCCTTGGTCTTATATTTTTCACGGAACTCCTCACAAGGAAGTCCTAATAAAGATAATGCGATCTCATCACCATATACTTCATGGTCATGTTTTGCGATCTCTACTGCTTCATCATTGAAGAGTGAAGCATATGTCATCTGAATGGTTACTTTTAATCCATTCTCATGAGCTAATCTCTGCTGTGTCTTAAAGATATCCAAAGACTCTGTCAGCAGTGCCTTATCTCCGATATCCTCTTCTTTTCCCTGTCCAGTCACTGTTGCAGAATACTCTGGCACCATCTCCGGACGATGAATAAGATTCAGTACAAATTTATCCATTTTTTCTTTCTCCTCTAAAAATATTTTTCTAACCTTTTACAGCTCCACCGGTAACACCCTCAACATAGAACTTCTGCATCACTACGAAGAGAATTGAAATCGGGATTGCGATCATAACACCGCCTGCACAGAAGATTGAGAAGTAATCTCCGATTAATGTCTTCTGTAACAGGTTATAAAGACCGATCGCGACTGTCCAGTCTGTGGACTCTTTGGACTTGATCATGATTCGTGCCAGAACAAAATCCATCCATGGATTCAGGAAAGAGTTGATGATCGTATATACTATCATCGGTTTTGACAGCGGAATAATGATTTTTCCAAAAATTGTTGCCTCGGAAGCACCCTCTAAGCGGGCAGCCTCTCTCAGTGAAACCGGAATCGTATCAAAGAAGCCTTTCAATACTAAAAACCCAAGTCCCGAACCTGCAGAATATACGATAACCAGACCTGCAAGTGAATCGGTAAGTCCGATCATTTTTAAAACAAAATAAACAGCGATCATGGAAAGTACACCTGGGAACATTCCAAGAATGATAGAAAAGCTCATCAGAGGTTTTCTCGCCTTGAATCTCATACAACTGAATGCATAAGAGACCATCAGTACAAAAGCGGATGAAACGATGCAGGTAAAAAATGCTACGATAAAAGTATTTTTAAACCATGCAGGGAAGTTTGCTGCTGTATCTGTCTTGAAGAACAGTTGATGATAGTTTGCCAGTGTCCAGTGTTCCGGGAAAAAGTGCTGGTAACTTACACCCTTTGTAGTGGAAAGGGATGTTACAACCAGCCATACAATCGGAATCAGCCAGATGATTGCCAAAAGAGCAAGTACTAAATGTCTTACAATGATTTTCCATGTTTTCTTTTTCATTATTGGTACACCTCCTCTTTATCACCACTGATCATTCTTGTATAGCTAAGCAATGTAAGAAGCGCACAGATAGCAAATGAAATAATACCAATTACCGATGCCATCTTATAGTTTGAGTTATCGTTGGTCAATGTAAACAGCCATGTAATGAGAAGGTCTGTCTCTTTTGCATTAGAGTTTGCAAATGCCATGTTTGCTGTTGCATTGGAACTTGTCAGCAGATAAATAACGTTAAAGTTATTGATGTTTGCAATGATGCTCTGAATCAGGGATGGTCCACAGATAAATAATACATACGGCATTGTGATCTTCCAGAAGATCTGCCATTTATTTGCACCATCGATACGTGCACTCTCCAACTGATCTGTCGGAATATTCATCAGAATACCGGTAGCGGAAAGCATCTGATATGGAACACCGACCCAGATATTAATAAGAATGATCATTGCATGAGACCAGCCCGGTTTAGAGAGAAACGGAATATAGTTTCCGGAAACAAGTCCGATACTTTGTAACCAGCCTGTCAGACCGATGTTGGAACATAATGTATTTACAATACCGTGGTCGCTGAACATTTTGCTTACAAGAAGCAATGTTACGAACTGTGGAATCGCGATTGTCACAACAAAAAGTGATCTCCACATTTTTTTAAAATGTGTATCTTCATGGTTGATCAGCTTTGCCAAAAGAATACCACCGATGAAAGTTGTAAATGTTGCCGATACTGCCCAGATCATTGTCCATGCAAGAATTCTTACGAATGCATAGGAGAATGTGATTGTGGTGCCGCCTGTAAACATATTCTTGAAGTTTCTAAGTCCAACCCATGTAAACAGGTAGTTTGGCGGCATATGATCCATATCATAATTGGTAAATGCCACACAGGACATAAAAATGATCGGTATAATGTTCATCATAATAACACCGATACTCGGCAGGGTAAGTAATGTGATATAAAACTTACCGTTGAAAAGAGATTTTATATCTTCTGCAAATGTATTGACATGTTCTCCCTCTTCTTTCATAAGCTGAAGCCGGTAAACAGCTTTCATATTGCTTATATATAAAAATATGAATGCTACGATTACGAGAATACCAATAATACCATATAGCAGGATCAGCAATGAGTTATCGTAATCATTAACAGTATTTTTCAAGGTCAGCGGATCAAATACGGACTCATACTGAACGGTACCAAGTGTATTTAAATCCTTAATATAATTGATAGAGAACATTCCTGTAAACAGGATCACTACCACTTCAAGGGCTGTTATTAAGACACCTTTGACGATCTGTTTCCGTCCCCAGTATCCTGCACCCATAACAAGCAGTGAAAGCTTGCACCAGATATCTCCCTTTGCCACTGCTGTTCCGAAATCGACAAAGTATTTTTTGATTGCGTTTAAAAATGTTTTCATAGATTCACTCCCTATGCGCGTGAATGAGAATTTTGGGCTAAGTCGCAAAAACTTTTCTCTTTTTTAAAAATTTCCACATAGCTTGTTGCAAGGAAGGCATTGGTTTCCAGCAGGAAAATATCCGCCTCTGCCGGAAAGCAATGTCCTGTCTGGCAGGAGATAATGCCCTCCTCATAAAAGTTGTTCCAAAGCCATGTGGAAATCTGAGTTTTACAGGTATTTGATTATTCAGCTACCGGCTGTGTAATACCAGCTACTGCATCATCAAGTACAGCCTGAAGATCTGTTGCACCGTCAACCAGGTTCTGTCCAAGTGCCTTTGCCGGATCCCAGTAATTATTGCCTACAACCTGCTGATCTGCAAACTCTGACTGCGCTGCAAGTGCTGCAAGTGCCGGGGAATCGATCTGAGCTGCTGCTACTGTGTTAGCCGGTCCCTCTGATGTAGCGTTACCAATTGCTAACTGGCTCTCCTCATTTGTGAGATACTCAGCAAGGAGCATTGACCAGCCAACATTTTTAGCATGGGAGTTAACACCTACGAATTTGTATCCTGCATAAGATCCCATCTGTGTAGCTGTTCCATTTACATCAAAAGTAGGTAATTTACATGCTGCATATCCGTCACCGTATTTTGCTTCAAAAGATCCGGTGTTCCATGTACCGGAAACATATGCGCCAAGTGTACCGTCATTTAACATGGTAATTGCATCCTGATCTTGTACGCTTACAAATGCCGGGGAAGAAGTGATATTCTCAATACTCTGTGCTACTGCAAGACCGGTCTCAGAGTTCCAGTCACAGTTGTTTGAGTTATCTTCATTCATGGAAAGTTCACAGCCTGCACCAGAGAAGAATCCATACAGATACCATCCATCTGCTACATTCATGCCAACTTTTGTTCCTGCTTCTTCCGCTTTTGCTGTAAGGTTTTCCCAGGAAGCCACATCCTCTTCAGAGAAGATATTTGAATCATAGTATAAGAAGTAACCATTCGATGCTGTTAACGGATAAGCGTAAAGTTTTCCGTCTTTGGTAGCTGCTGCTACAGTTGCCTCTGAGTTTGTTTCTTTCGGATCATATGTATAAGTAGCTGCCACTTCCTGAAGCGCACCTGCATTTACAAGATCATTTACCTGATCATCTGCAAATACGAATACATCTGCTGCTGCATCGATATCCTCAAGGACCTTGTCTTTTGCCTCTTGTTCAGATACTGCACCGATTGTGATATTGAAATCCACATCTGAGTACTGCTCTTTGAATTTGTCTGTCAGCTCTTTCATAATATTCTGGTAGGTTTCCAATTCTGAACACCAGAGCTGGATATCTACGGTTCCGTCTGTTGCTGCGATCAGATTTGCGATCGCATCACCGGAAGCTGTTTCTGCATTATCTGCAGCATCACCTGTCTCTGTTGCTGCTGCATCGTTTGTGCTCTCTGCTGCGCTGTTGTCTGCTGCGCTATTGCCTGCTGCACTGCTGTTATTGGCTGCTTTGTTTCCACATCCTGCAAACATGGATGCTACCATTGCTGCACATAATACTGTGCTGATGACTTTTTTCTTCATTTGAAAATTCCTCCCTTTTCCTTGATAGAAAAAATTGTTCTTTTAGAACACTTTTTCGTGTCGCGCTATGCGCAATCGGTTGTTCTATGGTTAGAGTATATCTCCGTTACATCCTTGTGTCAATGTCCATAATTTATAATAATTCCGACCATTTTTTAGACATTTTGCACAATATCATCTTCTATTTTTTCTTTTATTTTTTTCAAATTCGACTTTTGCGCAACCGTTAACCATTGATTTTCCGTGCATTTTCAATTCTTATATCATCTTTTTATGGATATTTTGGCTCGTTTTTGATATTTTTTGAATCAGGGATTTTCCTGCCTTTTCCTTTGTTTTGGGCGAATTTCCCTGATATTGCTTCAGTTTCACCCTCATTTCCCCTGATCTGTGGGTTATTCCGGTAATCATTATAATCATTTCGCCCATTTCACGTTATTTCCGACAATTTCAGCATAAAAAACGGGCGAAACACATTTATTCGCTATGTGTTTCGCCCATTGCTTATTCTCTCCAATAGGATGATCTTCAATTTTCTCAGAACTGTATTTTCCTGATTGTATTTACTTCGTCGATTCCTTCAGCACCACCTCATACGGAAGCAATGTGCGCTCTTTCACCTCAAGTCCCTCCGTCAGATCAAGCAGTGTACGGCATGCCACCATGCCGAGTTCCTTTGCATCAAATGAAAGCGATGTGATCGAGGGAACATTGTTTTCAAGTACCATGCTGTTATAAAACGATGCCACCCGGACATCTTCCGGCACTTTGACATGCTGCTGGCGCAGTGTCTTTAAAACACGGCTGCAGACAGCGTCATCCATACAGAGGATACAGTCTGCCTGTCTGTTTAATGCTTCCTTGACTGCCTTTTCCACCAGAACCTGGTTATCCTGGCTTAAAAACATCAGATCCACATCTAACGTTTTCCCCATCTTCGCATATGCCTCACGAAATCCCCGCAGACGGCTCTGTGTAACCACATGCTCTTCATTGCCGCCGATCAGTGCAATTTTGTCCATCTGCTTCATCAAAATGATCGATGTAAGCTCTTTGCATGCACTCTTGTGATTGTGATCGATCTGAATCACGCCTTTGTAATTGGCACTGGTACTTCCGATCGTGACAAACGGTACATTTTTTGTCTGCAGAAAATCGATCTGTTCATCTTCCACAAAAGTGCGCATCAGGATCACACCGTCCACTTTATGGTTTGCTATGATACGCTCAAGAGAAGATATATCGTTTTTCCTGCAGATAGAAAGCAGGATATCATATTCCATGCTGCCCGCAATCTCCTGTATCCCAAACAGACATTCCTGAAAAAATGTAAGATCCACAACATCATACTCCCCCGGCATGACCACACAGATATTATAAGTTTTAGACTGCGCAAGCCCTTTCGCAATGACATTCGGCTTATAATCATGTTCTTCTATGTAGGCGAGCACGCGCTCTCTTGTCTCCCTGCCAATACGACCTTTACCGGAAATTGCACGTGACACGGTTGTCTTCGATACCCCAAGCGCCTCCGCCACGTCCGCAATCGTAATATTCTTTTCTAACCCCTTATCCATAAACTCTCGTCCCTCGCTTTTTTGCGCTTAGTTGCGCAACTAAGTTTATTATTGTACAAACAGGGGCAAAAATCAATCCTATTTTTTTCTATTTTTTCCCGGCATCAATCCGGTATTCCCTCATACGAAATCCATGCTACATCCGCAAAACGATCCGACATTTCACCGTTTGAAGACGCATACACACCGAGCGTGCAGCCCACAAATCCCCCTGCTTCCTCTGTACTGTACGGCAGCAGGCTCACGTCTTTAATGAGTTTTAATACCTTTCCTTCCTCATCCCTGACAAAAAATTCTGCCCTCTGTCCTGCTGCCTTCAAATACAGTTCCAGCATTCCTTTTGCATTGATTTCTTCTTCCGCAAGCAGCGTATCGTTTTCTGTTATATGTGCGATTACCTGCAGCTTTCTCTTCTCTTTTCCACCGCAAATGCGCATCGAAAGATGATTTGCATGATTCTGATAGCAGACGATCCCCGCCTGTTCATTTTCCCGCTCCGCATCAAATTCCATGCATGCCGAAAATGTAAAATCATAATCTTTCTGCCGCAGCCCGAAATACTGCGCGTCCGTTTTCTCTGTAAGTTTCTGTTTTTTCAGATGCATCCTGAGAAAACCTTTTCTCTCGATCAGTGAATATGCATTTTCATCCCTTCTCTGCAGCGACAGGAGTCTGTCATCTATTTTTTTCTGATCAAATGTAATAAAATCCGCGTGGGTCACTTCCTTTTCCAGGCGATACTCACCGATCGGAAGTTCTGTTTTCTCTGTCAGATGTCCAATCCCCGGATTGATGACGGGCCATCCGTCCTCCCATTCCACTTTTGCCAGAAAAGTTTCCCTGCCAATACTACAGTGTCCCTCACATGGCCTCGATGCAAGCATGACGACATACCAGTTTTCGTCTGCATCATCCACAAGATCTCCGTGTCCTGCATAGATCACCGGATAATCCCTGCCAAGATTGCGGTGCGTGAAAATTGGATTTCTCTTGCATCCACAGAACCATTCTCTTAACGACCTGCTTCTTGCGATACTGATGCTGTGTTCCGGTCCCGTACCGCCCTCTGCGATCATCAGATAATACCAGCCGTCTTTTTTGTAAAGGTGCGGTCCCTCCGGCCAGATACAATCTTTTAATGCACCTTTCCAGACCGCCGTCCCCGCACCTTTTAAGCACATTGCATGAAGATCCAGCTCCTCTATCCAGATCTCCCAGTCACCATTGTGTCTGACCCCGGACGGATTCGGTCTTGTCCCGACATAATAACATTTCCCATCTTCATCAAAAAAGAGGCTCGGATCAATCCCCTCCGCCGCATCTCCCAGATAATGTGGAACTGACCACGGCCCTTTGGGATCCTGTGCCGTTATCACAAAGTTTCCACCATGATCCACATTTGTTGTTATGATGTAATAAGTGCCCTCGTGGTAACGGATCGTCGGTGCAAAGATCCCCCGTGAGATCTCACTGCCGGACAGTGGAAGCTGTTCTTCCCTGTCCAACGCATTGCCGATCTGCTCCCAGTGCGCTAAATCCCTGCTATGAAACACAGGAATCCCCGGAAAATATGCAAAACTCGAATTTACCATATAATAATCTTCCCCAACCCTACAGATAGATGGGTCTGGATAAAAACCGGACAGAACCGGATTCTTTGCTATACTCATTTTATCGCTCCATTTCTACTATTCTAAAATCTTATTTTTCACACAAATTTCTCTGCTTTAGGCAGCCATGCCTTTTTTATTCCACATAGCCAAAACCAAGTATTGTAAATTTCTTTTCTTCTTCCCCAGGTGTCATCTGAATCCTCACCTGATGCCATCCGCTTTCTTTTTCTTCCAGAAGAATGACCGGATTGCAGTGCGTCCAGCCGTTCACATGCGGATCTGCGGTCAGAACTTTGGTATCGTCCACAAACACATCTGCCCGTCCGGCGTCCACCGCTCCGGAATCTTTAAAGATGAGAAGCAGCGACCGGCAGTAGATATCCATCTGGAATGCATCTTCTGATCTGCCATTTGCCCCATCATACTGCCAATTGTACGGAAATTCAGGAACCGGCGTTAAACTGTCATCCATCTCCACACACTGTAATTCCTGATCTGTACCGGAAAATGCGCCACAGCAGATCTTCGCACGTTCATAGCCGTCTCTGCGGTCTAATAATTTCACTTGCGCAAATTCATCCCCATAAACCGGTTTTTCATGCATTCTTCTTAAAATATCAGGCTCACAGACCGCCCGGTCAATCAGATACATCAGACAGTCTGCCATGATTTTATGTCCCAGATTTGTCGGGTGAAACGCATCATAAAAGAACTGATTTTTTGAAACAACTCTGTCCTTTGTCTGCCGAAACTGCGGTGTCACGGCATCCCGGATGCTTACCATCGGGAGCTGATACCGCTCTCCCACCGGAGCAAGGCGTTCCTGTAAGTTCCAGTCATTTGCAAAAACAGCAAACAATAACAGGACAGCCGGTGCATCCGGCATGGATAAAATTTTTGTCACAAGGCTCTCATAACACCTGCCCTTTGTCTCATCCCCCTCGTCATTTACTGCAAATTCCACAACCACCAGATCCGGCTTTTCTTTTCCATCCCGCAGGACATCCCTCTCAAAACGGATCATCCCAAGCTCCGACGGGGTTCCGCCCACTCCCGCTTTTATCAGTTTCACATTGTTATTTTTTCCGTATTTTCCGGCAAATGCCTTCCAGAACCGGTATGCGTAGCACTGTGTGTGAAGCGGAACTGCCCCGGCTCCCTGCGTGATGGATCCTCCTATATATGCTATGGTTACCGGCTCCCCAGCCCGCGCTTTTTCTACGACTCTTCTGATCCTGCCCGCATCTCCCATAGAAAGGAGTGACCGCTCTATCATTTCCTGATATCCGTTGGATTCCATATCCACCACGCGCTCTTCCTGCGGCTTTGGTACGAAAAATCCATCCTTTAAAAAGAAACGGACATTGACCCTTGCAGACTGTTCCGGCGTCTCAAAGACAAACCGGATCTGCCCCGGCACATCATCATCTGTTTTCCACTCTACCGTATCAAGCGGGATCCTGACTTCTGCGCCGTCTCCGCGCAGTTCTGTTTCTATGAGCGTTCCGCCGCCGTAGAGATCCTCTTTCCCGTACATCTGAAATACAAATGTGACCGGTTCTCTGCTATGTTCCATCTCCACGGATATACCGATGCTGTGCACCAGGCTTTTAAAGCCCTCCACCGTGCCAAGTTTCTTTAAAATTTCTTCATCACAGACCTCACCGGTCACTTCCGCACTGCTTTCAAGCCTTCCATCACTCTCGTAGATAAACTGGACTCCCCTGCCCTGATACTCCCCCTGCGTCTGGAGTGAGCCAAAGGTTTCTTTTTCTTTCATAATGTAAAAATAAGATCTGTCTTTTTCCGGATCTTTCGGTGCCACAGGTCCACTCATCTGTTCGTCCTCCTTCTCTCCGGCAGTCCAAGACCTGACTCCGGCAAATGCTTTCCCTTGCGCACAAACGTCAGTTTTTCCAGCAGAAATCCCGGTGTCCCCGCATAAATTCCAATTTCATTCTCTCCGCTCTGCAGCGTGACCTGCACACGGACAACGCGGATCTGATCCACCACCATTTTCGCCCATTCCGCACAGGACGGCTCGCCGGAACGGTATCCATCCGGAATCATCTCTATCTTTTGCGGTGCATTTCCATTGACGGCGCAGCCAAAATAGACACTGCCTCCCTGACAGACCGGATTTGCCGGAGCGGTATAGCAAATCATTTCGTATTCTCCCGCCTCCCTGACATAGATCTGATACGTCAGTTTTGGTGCCTGTCTGATCTGCTCTGCCATTTCAAAAAAAGTCTTTGTCTGCGGATATGCTTTCACACCAGATAACGTTTTTCCGTACTCCGGCAAAACATAAAATGCTCCCGCATCCGCCTTTTCATTGCAGATAAAGTGCTCTGCCTCGACAGAGAGCATCCCGTCTGTCTCATAAAATGCCTCCGCCGGACATCCCGGCAGATCTTTTTCCAGCAAAATTTTTACCGGTATCCTTCCACCCTCATAGCAAACCTCAAAATCATATGTCCTGTGGTCATTCTCCCAGTCTGTGATCTCATCTCTTTTTATCTGCACCGTGAGCACTTCCTCACGGTCTGTGACTCCCTGCATTTTTCCAGGCAGAACCCACGGACTTTTGCACTCGATATGATAAGGCACTTTTTCTTTCGAGCCGCCAAACAATAACAGGGAGGCTTCACTGACAGCCGGATCTAAAAACTGCCGCATCACGATCAATTTTTTCGTCCAGTCCCCGCCTGCCGTACAGACATCACCGCCCTCTGACATGGCAAAGATCCTCGGCTTATTTGCCGGTTCTATGAAGGTCATGAGCGGATACCTGCACTCCTCATCGTTCCAGTTCACAAAGCCGATGTGCTCTGAGAGTGCCATTCCATCCCATTTTCCATCCAGAAGCTGATGAAACCGTTCTGTGAGTAAACGGTCTTTTTCGATACATGCTTTTATTTTTTCTGCATAATCATTTGCACATACCGCTCCCATTTTTGCAAAAAATGAATTTTTTCCTGCATAAAGCTGCATATCAGATGCGTTTGCACTTCCCATTGCCGGGTAATATACCAGTTCCCAGAAAGCCGGCAGCATCTCTTCCGGCACAGAAGATAAAAGCTTTTCTGTCTCCGCTTCTAACCTTTCATTTTCCTTTTGTCTTTTGTCTGCCTCCCCAAAGTGCACCGGATGATAAGTATCTGCGCGCATCGCTTCCGGCTTGCAGTTATGATTCATTTTTGTATACTGCTGCATGATCCGATAAACTGCATCCTGCTGTGCCTCATAGAACCATCCGCCAAATTCACGTTTCACCCAGTACGCCAGATAGTCCTGCGGCGCATGAATCCTGTTGCTTCCCCATTTCTCATAATCATATGCGAGATCCATAAAGAAACTGAGCGGATACTCCTGAAATTTCAGATCACCGACATTGACGATCCAGATATCCCGCACACCAAAGTCATATGCCATCGTCATCTGATCCCAGATTTTAGGCAGATAAGAACTGTTCACCCACTCATAAGAGACCGGCGATCCGTGGTAATCAAAGTGATAATACATGCCAAAGCCCCCGCGGTGGGAGCGCATTTCCTCCGTCGGAAGTGTCCGCATATTTCCATAGTTATCCTCGCAGAGCATCAGCGTCACACCGTCTAAGCCATCCCAGTCGTTAAGCCCAGGCGTTGTCTCATCCCCGTAATAATAAGCCTCCACTTCTTTATAAAGTGCGAGCATTTCCGGTTCATTCTCCCCGACACATTCCCGGATGAGTTTTCTCTGTTCTGTGATGATCTCTTTTAACAGGGAAATATTCTGCTCTAAGGATGCATCCTCCCCAAGCATCAGAGAATCTCTCTCCCCGCGCATGCCGATCGTGATGATATTTTCATATTTTCCACTGCGCAAAAGCCCGTCGCGCCAGTAACGGATCAGTCCCTCACGGTTGGTAAGATAGCTCCACTCATTTCCATAAACAGAATCCTCTCCACGCACCAGATCCCATTCTTCGCTGTGTCTTAAACATGGTTCATGGTGGGAATTGCTCATCACGATCCCGTAGCAGTCTGCAAGGCGGGCATTTTCCTCCCCCGGTCCATCCAGTGAAAAAGACGATGTCCACATTGCCGGCCACAGATAATTTCCTTTCAGCCGAAGTAGTGTCTCAAAGATCAGGTCATACATTTCTGCAGTAAATCCACCATAATGGGAAAATGTCCAGTTTCCGAACGCAGGCCATTCATCATTGATAAAAAACCCCCGGTATTTCACGGAGGGTTCTTTGCTCTGCATCGAGTCTTTTTCGGAAAAAATGATTTCTTTCTGCGGGGCAGGGACCACATCTGCAAAGTGGACAAACGGCGATACCCCCATAAGCTCTGAGATATGGAATAACCCATAGATTGTTCCCCGCTTGTCACTTCCTGCGATCAGCAGACTGCCATTTTTCAACACCTGAAACAGAAAACATTCCCGCTTTCCACACAGAGAGGAAAGTTCTATCCCTTCCTCTTCTGCGATCGCCTCTGACATCTCACTGTTTCCGAGCGTTGCCACATACACCTGCGCCGGCTGCAACTCTCCCTGCCATTTTATGATCTTCGGGCGGACACCTGTGACCTGCTCCACATCCCCACAAACCTTTTCTGTGATTCTATAGACACCCTCAAATGTCCTATCCTCCATCACAAATGCCGCCGCTTTTTGATCCTTTACCAAAATTGCTTCCATACGAGCACTCCTAATAAATTCTATAATTGCCGCTCAGTGCCAGATATGCGAAGAAATACAGACAGTTGTCATAATATCTTCTGTCCCCGGTGCGAAGCGGTGTCTCCCAGAAACGGTGGACACAGAGAAATGCATTTTTCTGGTCTGAGGCAAGTGCCGCCTGCGCATTGACCGCAGTCATCGCAACCGGATGCAGTGCCTTTCCTTCCAAAATGGTTCCGTCGGTCAGGAAAATACCGTCCCTGTCTTTCTCCTGCACGGTATCACAGAAAAAATTCAAAAACCGGTCAACATTCTCACTCTCCCACTCATCCTTTGCAAACCACTCATAGTCAAGGGCAATGTTTGCGATCGTCCGGTAGGCATCACTGTAATACCAGTCATGTCTGCCTCCCCACTGGTCTAAAACAGGCTGATACGGTGTTCCGTCAAATTCTGCATATTCCGCACTAAGACCAGTGACCGGATGACATGCACGCTTTAAGTAATTACGGCTCGCCTCCGCCGCCTCCTTAAAAAATGCCCGGTCCTCTTCTTTTGCCCACAGTGCGAACAACTCATAAAAATGAGGCAGATGATAGGACGGATCCGAAAAATCCACATCCGTGATAAAACGGATCAGATGATTTGAGGCATCCCACATGGCTCTGCCACCCTCTCCGTTTTCTCCCTTGTGGATGCAGGTGTGCAGCAACTCTTTCGCTTCCCTGCTGTAATTGAATATCCCTTCGCCGTCTCCCCAGCGGTGCGCTGCGAAAAACAGTGCCATCGCAAAAAATTCCTCACCATCCGGTGCTGCGCCAAAAGAATTTTTTGTTCCATCCAGCTGCACCGACCATGCAAAATATCCTGCATTTTCGCCTTCCTCTAAGTACATATAAGTTTTTGCCCATTTCCACAGGCGGTCAAATTCTTCTTTCCGGTCCATCTGGACACACATCATCATGCCGTAGGACATCCCTTCTGTCCGCGCATCATGGTTACCCGTGTCCTCGATATATGCCATATCGTCCTCGACGGGATGATAGATCCGCTCTGATTCTGCCCCGTAAAAAAGTGTATGGAAGATCTCATTTTTCCGCTTTTCTATGGTTTCCTTATCATAGCCTGCCTCCGCAAATACATTGCGGTAAGTTCCAGTCTCAAACGCTCCTCTTTTCATGCAACTTTATCCTTTCCTCTTATTCCTTGACACCGCCAATGGTAAGTCCTGTCACAAAATACCGCTGTAAGAACGGATACAGACAGATGATCGGCAGCATAGTCAGTATCGTTGCAGCGGCACGCACGGAAGTCGGTGTCACAGATCCTGCCGCATTTTTCATTGCCTCCACGGAATTTCCCTGGTTTGTGACGGAAGATAATAATTTCATCAGCTCATACTGTAAAGTTGTCAGGTTCGCACTCATACGGTTATAGAGCATTGCATCAAACCATGAATTCCACTGTCCGACTGCGACAAACAGTGCAACCGTCGCATATACCGGTTTGCAGAGCGGGGAAATGATCTTTAAGAAGATCGTGGTGTAACCTGCCCCGTCTAACTGCGCGGATTCTTCCAGACTGTCTGAGATACCATTCATATAAGTACGGATGACTAACATGTTAAATGCGCTGAACATTCCCGGAATGACATACACCCAGAAACTGTTTGTCAGGTGAAGTGTCTTAAATAACAGGAAGGTCGGGATCATTCCACCATTGACATACATGGTGATCACCCAGAACAGGGATAACTGTTTTTTAAACATGAAACGTTTTCTGCTGACAATAAATGCCAGAATCGCGTTGGCAAACAGTGCAAGTGCTGTTCCGATGACGGTTCTTGCAACCGTGATGTAGGCACCCATAATCAGGTTGTCTTTCTGCAGCACGGTAATATAATTTTTCCATGTAAATTTTCTCGGCAGCAGGTAGATCCCGCCGCGCAGCGCATCTGTTCCGTCATTCAGTGAGATTGCCAGCGTATTTAACACCGGATATAACGTAATGATCACAAACATGATCATAAATAATGTATTTAACGTTACGAAAACTTTGTCCGCAACGGATGTTTTCTTTCTTGATTTTCTTCTCTTTGTTGTTACTGCTTCCATACCAATACCCCCTAAAACAGCCTTTCTTCGCCGTTACGTTTTGCGATCTGATTGGCGATCACGATCAGAATGATACTAACCAGACTCTTGAAAATACCGGCTGCCGTACCAATGGAGAAATCATTCTGGCTGATGCCCCATTTTAATACATAAATATCGATGGTCTGCGATACGCTCTGTACCAGACCGTTTCCAAGCAGATACTGGATCTCAAAACCTGCATTCAGTACGTTTCCGACATTCATTAAAAGTAAGATCATGATCGTCGGCTTAATTCCGGGAAGTGTGACATATTTGATTCTTGCCCAGCGGCCCGCACCATCCATATTTGCAGCTTCATAGAGTGAAGGATCGATTGCTGTGATCGCAGATAAATAGATGATCGCATTCCATCCTGTCTCTTTCCATACATTTGCAAATGCCACGATCGGCCAGAAGTATTTCGGATATGCAAAGAAGTTGAGAGGCTGGTCTAAAATACCAAAGTTCACTAAAAGTTCGTTGATAATACCGGTGCCCGATAATGCATCATGTAAAATACCGGTAACAATAATCCAGGAAAGGAAATGCGGCAGATAAGAAATGGTCTGTACGACCTTTTTTCCTCCCTGTGATTTTACCTCGTTCAATAAAATTGCAAATACGATCGCCATCACAAAGGTGACGACCAGATTGATCACACCCATGGCAAGTGTATTTCTGATTACCCGCAAAAAGGTTGCATCGGAAAATAACTGCTGGAATTTTGCAAGTCCCACAAAAGAAGAATGAAGCAGGCCATCCTTCGGTTTATAATTCTGAAAAGCCATCAGCCAGCCGCCAAGAGGCAGATAACAGAAGATCACTCCATACACTACGATGATCGCTGACCATATTAAAAGAACCTTCTGCCGCTTTATTTCTTTCCATGTGATTTTTATCTGCGGCTCTTTGATTTTTTGTTTTTGTTTTTTTTTCGTTACTGTTATTGAAGCCATAGTTTCACTCCTCTTTTTTAAGAATGGGGACTGTCATTCGTCCAGTCCCCATCCCGTTTTCTCACAATTTTTACTGATATTTTTTTGCTTCCTCAATTCTGCGGTCTAATTCTGCCTGCATCTCATCAATAAATGCCTGCGGATTACAGTTATTGTAGACACCCATGTACTCTTCCCATGCACTGTCAAAGTCAGATGCCATAACGACCTTCGGAAGGTATTCATGTTTTACTTCGCCCATCTTTGTCCATGCCATGCCGCCCTCAGTTGCAGTCGTCATGTTGTTTGAATAGGAATACATCGGATACCACGGTCCCGGTGCCTCGCTGGTTCCAAGCATATCCACATAAGTCTCTGCGCCATATGCTTTAAAGCAGTTCTGTACGTCCTCGCTCAATCCGTCATAGAACTCTTTTGCCTGATACTCCGGTTTCATTGCATTAATGCCGTCACGGCTGGTACCGGAATACTGTGGGAAATAAGAATATGAACAGCTGTGGGATGCCTTGTAAGCGGTGTCGGAGGACTGCATTCTCATATCCTCGGTACGATAATACTCACCATTTTCATCCACATCATAATCCACACCTTTTTCGCCCCAGAAACGAAGATCATGTACTTCCTGGTCTAACAGATCATTGATGAACTGAAGGGCGCCCTCCACGTCTTCGCAGCTTGTGGTGATTGCAAGACCACTTGACACATTTAATGTTCCGCCGGAGTTGTGCCACTGGTTCTTCATACCTTCGTCGATTGTGATCGGAAGCGGTACATAATTGCAGCCTTCCTTGTCAAGTCCCTGCTGCTTAAATGCATCATTTACGTTGTATGCAAAATCCCACCACTGATCGATCATTCCAAGTACACGACCGGTTGATAATTTTGCAATGTACTCATCATAGGTCTGTGTAAAAGACTCCGGATCTACGATTCCTTTCTGGTACTCTTCATTTAATTTCTGGAAGTAACGTTTTGCTGTCGGTGTTGTATTGTAATCTACGATCTTTAATTCATCCGGGTCTACGATACAACTTCCATCATTTGGATAGCCATCCAAAAACTGTGGTGCATTTTCCAGACAGAAGTATCTCCAGTCATCGCAGAGGATCGTGTACGGGATATTTTCTGTTCCGTCATCCATGGTCGGATTTGCTTCTTTGTATTTCTCGATCAGGTCAAAATACTGATCCATCGTATGGATCTCAGGATAGTCTGCCCACTTTAACACTCTCGTCTGGATCCAGAATGCCTCGTCATTGTGGGTGGTTGCTTTTTCTTCCCCGTAAATATTTCCAAACTGATTGATCCAGTAGATATGTCCATCATCCTGACGGAGTTTATCCCACTCCTCATCTGTTAAAAATTCTTTAATGTTTGGATATTTGTCTATGTAATCATCCAGTGCTACCAGCGCACCCGCATCATAGAGCTGTTTCATTCCGTCGCCGCCATCGATCATATCCGGATACTCACCGCCTGCGATCAGTGTTCCGACTGCCTCCTGTGCTGTCTGTCCGGTCAGCCATGTCTCCTTGCATTTTGCACCTGTGATCTCTGCGATCTTCTGCTCGATTTCATTGTCATCATTGATCTCTGAACCAGGTACTGCAAAAAATGCGGTAAACTCTTTCACGCCGGATGAATCATTTGTGTTTTCCCCTGATGAGCCTCCCTCTGTGGATGCTGCGCCATTTGTTCCTGTGGTATTGGTATTTCCCCCGCCACATCCGGTAAGCATTGACGCTGCCATTGCCATAACAAGCAATACTGACACTGCTTTTCTTCGTTTCATTTTTTCTCCTCCTTCTTAATCACATCTGATTTCTGTAAGATCTGTATCAGATTTAGTAATTTTATTTTACCAATTTGTCATTTTTCTACAACCGGACAAAAATCAAAAAAAGTCATGACAAATTTTAGTTTTTCATCTAAAATCTGTCATGACTCTCTATCACAGGTACTATTGTCCTCGTTTATTCATTTACACTGCGTGTCTTCTTGCGGTACGTTGTCGGCGTACATCCTTTGCTCTGGATAAACCGGTTAATAAAGTAATCCAGATCACGGTATCCTACTTCTTCCGCCACAAGATAGATTTTATCATCCGTCCTAAGAAGGATCTCCGCTGCCCGCTCGATCCTGTAATTATTCAGATATTCCTTGAACGATACACCATATTTTTTCCGGAACATCTGCCCTAAATAAGCACTGTTGACAAAATATTTCTTCCCGAGTTCTTTGAGCGTCAGATTCTCTGCATAATTTTTCCGGATCTCCCCCTCCACATCAAGAAGCACACCGCGGGACGCATTCTGCCTTAACTGTACCAGATAATCCGCATACTCCATGACGAATCTGCGGAAATGTGAAAGGCTTCCTCGGATCATATGTACCTGAAACGCATTTTCGCAGATATACTGTAACACCTCATCCTGATTGACGCTGTCATCCTGCTCCATCGCAAGGGAAACCAGACGGTACAGGAGATAATTCATGTTCATCTGTACCAATTCCGGGTTCATTCCCGCCTCATTCATCTCCTCATAGATCGCTGCAACATTATCCTCGATCCTTTTCTTGTCATTCTCTTCCACACTCCGCAGCAGATCCTCGATTTTTTTGTGGCTCACCACAATACCGGACGGATTTTTCTGCTCTTTCGAATAGTACAATAGATTCGGCATCACCTTAAAATTGGAAAAAGTCTTTGCGATCACTGCCGACCGGAAAGATTCTGAGATATCACTGATATCTTCCACCTCACTGCCGACATACATCACGGCCGGATGGACTGTGCTTTTCTGAATCTTTTCCAATAGCAGATTGATATATTCCTGCTCCCGCAGTCCCTTTTCCTGCGAAATTTTTTTACAGAAAATAAATCCCACATCATAACATTCTTCCTTGCCTTCCGCGTCTAAGAATGTAAGACAGCTGTATTCACCTCCAAGATACTGCATGCAGGCTTCATATATCTGTCTCTGGAGCTGCCGTTTCTTTTCCGGTCCTATGTCCGTATCCGTCTCGCCATCCTCCGACTCGATCCCGATATAGCGGATCCCTCTTCCAAAATCCACCTGTCCTTTAACATAAGAGAGTGCCGTTTCCTCCTGTCTGCCGAGCAAAAGTGTCTGCATCTGCTGCACAAAATACGCTTTTCCGATTTTCCGGATCCGCTCGCTCTCTTCCTTTTTATCCTGCTGCATCTGTTTTACCTTTGAAAGCAGTGCAAGGAGCTGGCTTTTCTGGATCGGCTTTAATATGTAATCCGTACACTGCCATTTGATTGCCTCTTTCGCATAGGTAAAGTCTCCATAACCGCTCAGTATTACAAAAAATGCCTCTGACAGATGCGTTTCCCTGATATATTTTAAAAATTCCAGACCATTCATAACCGGCATTTTGATATCCGCTAAGATCAGGTCGACCGGATTACTCTTTAAAAATTCTACCGCCTCACTGCCATTCCCCGCAGTTCCCACAATCTCAAATCCTTCTTTTTCCCAGTCAATCAACGCAGAAAGTCCCTGTACGATAAATGGCTCATCGTCCACAAGCAGCACTTTAAGCATTCTATCCCCTCCATTCTTTCTCCCATAAAATTTTCCCTATCTTCTCCTTTTTATGAAATTGCATTCAAAGGTATCACTACAGATACTTCTGTTCCAACACCTCTTTCACTTTCGATATGAAATTTTACATGATCTCCTGTATACATTTTCAGTCTCACGCAGGCATTGATCACACCTACCCGTCCTTTTTCTTTAAGCATCTCGATATTTGCCTCTTCCATGCGTTCCTGCAGATAATTCAGATATTCTTCCGGCATCCCCTCCCCGGTATCCTCCACTTCAAGATGCAGATTATTTTTATCTTTATATACACGGACAAAGATCCATGACTGTGACGCTTTTCCCTCAATACCATGCACACATGAATTTTCCGTAAAAGTCACTAACGATAATTTAGGAATCTGGTACTCCCTGCAGTCATCCTCCATTTCAATGCTGTATCTTAGCCGGTCACCAAAACGGTATTTCTGAAGTTTTAAATACGACTCCACAAAACCGATCTCCGCACCAAGGCTCACAATATCTGTTCCCCACTCCACATACTGCCGTTCTATCAGCGAAAGCTGTTCGATCATTTCCGCTGTCTCATCCTCATGTTTTAAGATGCTCCGCATGCGGATATTTTCCAATACATTGAATAGAAAATGCGGGTTGATCTGGCTGTGAAGTGCCAGAAGTTCCGCCTTTTGTCTGGCAATATCAGCATCCTGTCTGGCAATCTCCGACTCCTGCTGTTTTAACCTGCTCTCATAAACCGTCTCGATCAGATGATTCATCCGGTTTGCCATGGAATTATAATGCTGCATCAGCTGGCTGATCTCATCGGTTCCTGATATTGTTTCCACCACTTTTAATTTTCCGGTATGATCCTGCGAAAAGGTATCTTCCAACAGATGCAGACGTACTGTAAACGAACGGTTTAGAAACTGCATAAATACCCACGGGAGAAAAATATTGATCAACACCAGCAGGATCATCTGTATGGCATTGTTCCACAAAATTTTTGAGATCTGTATTTCCGGATACCGCACATAGATCTTCATCGGCTGTCCGTATAATTCTTTCTCCTGCACATAACACTTGTGCATGGTACCCTTATCAAACCTCTCAAAAGATTCTTTTATATTGTTTCTTCCGGTATTTGAAAAGATAATCTTATCACCGCTGCAGATATACACCTCTGATTCATAATTTGCCCTCAAAAGTCCGGTATTGACCGCATTATAATCCAGATCGATCTTTAAAACTTTTTCATGCGGATCTAACATATAACGGTTTAATTTCCGGATAATCGACACCTTTCTTAAATCCGTCGGAGATGTATCGTGCGTTTCATCCATGTAGGCACAAAATACAAAATTGTTCCCGGAATCCTGCAGTTTCTGATACCATTCCGTCTGTTTTACACGTCCTAACTTTTTGAACTTTCCACCATTTACGATCGTATCATTGTCGGCATACATCGTGATCTCAACGCTGCTGTTGCCAAGTGAACTGTCAAACAGGGAATCCTGCATCAGCTCCTGATACGCTTCATAAAATGCCAGATGGGAATCATAATCGGCATTCAGAAAATTGTTGATATACTTATTCATATAAATATTTTTTGAGATTGTGAGTGCTTCTTCTACTGCCTTGTCAATGCTGTACTCTGCCGCACTCGCTATATTTTCTGTCACCTGTTTTCTTGCATTGTGTTCCTCCGAAAATATCATTCCGACTACAACACTGTCTGTCAGGGCGACCGGCAGGACCACACAACAGACATACAAAAGAATCAGTTTCTTTTGTATGCTGTAAGTGTCAATTTTTTCTTCGATTTTTTTACAGAGACGCACAATTATTTTCATAACATCAGACTTTCCACTGTTTTTCCTGTGAGTTTCTCACTGCGTGAATCCGGCTGCATGCCTCCGACAAAAATCTCGAAGTGTCCGGACGGCAGGATCTTTTCACCGTTTTCATCATACAGCATAAATGCCTCTGATTCCAGCCGGATATTGATTTCTTTTTCTTCCCCGGCACAGAGTGGAAGTTTTACGATCTTTTTTAACTGGCCATGCGGCATCTTTGAATGTTCTGCCTTCACGTAGACCTGCACTGTCTCAGTCCCATCCATTTTTCCGGTATTTTTTACAGACAGACCGATCGTCACTCCTTCTGACACCACTGGTTCCTGCTCTAAAAATCTCACATTTTGATATGCATACTCTGTGTAGGAAAGCCCATAGCCAAACGGATACAATGCTTCCTGTTCCATATACCGGTAAGTTCTTCCCTGCATGGAATAGTCCTCGAAATCCGGCAGTTCTTCCGTGGTACGGTAAAATGTGACCGGCAGTTTTCCTTCCGGGTTTGCTTCCCCAAATAAAATATCCGCAATGGCAGCTCCGCCTCTTGCCCCCGGATACCAGCCCTGTACGATCGCATCTACATGCTCATCCGCCCAGTTCACCGCAAGTGCACTTCCCGATAGCAGAACTAAAATAACAGGCTTGCCACAGGATACAGCAGCCTCTAAGATCTCCTCCTGCAGTCCCGGCAGGTTCAGATCCGGTTTGTCACCACTGCCGTACTCATTGCCGGCATCTCCCTCTTCTCCCTCAATGCCCGCGTCAAGTCCCAGCACTGCGACAACCACATCACTCTCCTTGCATACGCCAAGTACTTCTGACATGCGGTCATTTTCCTGTGCCAGATTGCTGGTGCGGTCCTTATAAAGATGGCAGCCCTCCGAATAGAGCACCCTCACATCGTCGCCGACATAATCTTCAATCCCCTCTAACACAGTAATGTAACGTGATGCCGTTCCCTCATAATTGCCGACTAACGCGCGTCTGCTGTCCGCATTTGGTCCGATCACGCCAACCGTTTTTATTTTATTTTTATCAAGCGGTAATATATGCTCCTTATTTTTTAGCAGGACAACGGTTCGTCTTGCCACCGCCTCATTTAATTTTTTCATCTCTCTGCTGTCTGCGGCAAGATAAGGGATTTTATCGTATGGGTTTTCTTCTTTTTTATCGAACACACCAAGTTTCATCCTCGCCATAAACAGATTTGTGACAGCCTCGTCTAAGCGTTCTTCTTTGACCAGTCCCTGTCTCACCGCCTGAACTAAAAATCCAAACAGAGTACCACAGTTTAAGTCACAGCCGTTATTCATCGCCATCGCAACCGATTCAATCGCAGTGCCTGTCACATGATGTCCCTCATGGAAATCACGGATTGCCCAGCAGTCTGACGTCACATGCCCCGAAAATCCCCATTCTTTTCTCAGAATATCGATCAGCAGACGTTTGTTTCCACAACACGGCACTCCGTTCGTCCGGTTGTATGCCCCCATCACTGCCTCCACTTTTCCTTCTTTTACGCACGCCTCAAATGCCGGAAGATATGTTTCCCTTAAATCCTGCTCCGTCACCTCTGCATCAAATTCATGGCGCACCGCTTCCGGTCCGCTGTGTACCGCAAAATGTTTTGCACATGCAGCCGCCTTTAAATAATTTTCATCATGCCCCTGCAGGCCCTCAATATAGCGGACTCCAAGACGGCTGGTCAGATATGGGTCTTCCCCAAACGTCTCATGTCCTCTGCCCCATCTTGGATCTCTGAAAATATTGACATTCGGTGCCCAGAAAGTCAGGCCTTTATAGATATCCGTATCCTTTCCCTCCTGCTGCATGTTAAACTTTGCCCGTGCCTCCGTCGACACTGCATCACCGACCTGCTCTAACAGATCCTCATCAAATGTTGCCGCCAGACCGATTGCCTGTGGAAATACCGTCGCCGTGCCGGCCCGCGCCACACCGTGCAATGCCTCATTCCACCAGTTATAAGCCTTTATATTTAACCGTTCCACCGCCGGTGCCTGATACAGAGTCTGTGCCACTTTTTCTTCCAGTGTCATTTTCCCGACCAGCTCTGCAGCACGTTTTCTATAATTGTCCAGTTTTTCTGTATTCTGATTTAATTCCATATGTTTGACCCTCCCTGCAATATACACTTCCAGTATTGATTTTATGTTAGCAAATTAAAAGTTCACTGTCTACACCATTTTTTATCATATCCGAGTAAATCATAGATATTTTTTTGGAAACTGTTTCTTATCGTTTACATGTAAATTTTCAGATGGTATAATAAGAATGCGCAAGCGGTTGTTCATTTTATCATTTTATATTAAATTAAGAAAGGATATCACCGCCACAGTGCTCAAATCTGCTTCTAAGGCCAGACAATACGAACCTGTCATCCGGCGGTGGGGGTTTTATATGAAAACAGAAAAACTTTATTTTGGAGCTGCATACTATTCCGAATACCTTCCATACGACCGTGTGGAAAAGGATATGGAAATGATGGAAAAAGCAGGAATGAATGTCATCCGTATCGCGGAATCAACATGGAGTACTTTAGAGCCGCAGGAAGGCGTGTATGATTTTACACATATCGACAGAATGTTAAATGCTGCCGCATGCCACCATATTTCCGTGATCGTCGGAACACCGACCTATGCCGTACCGACATGGCTGGTAAAAAAATATCCGGACATCCTGGCAATCACCCAGAACGGCCGCGAACGATATGGCCACCGCCAGAATATGGATATCACAAACCCGGATTACCTCTCCCACGCAGAGCGTGTGATCCGCGTTCTGATGGAGCATGTGAAAGATGTGCCGCATGTGATCGGCTATCAGCTTGACAATGAGACCAAAAGTTATGGAACTGCCGGTCCCCGTGTCCAGGCAATGTTTGTAGATTATTTAAAAGAAAATTTTCCGGATATCAATGATTTTAACCATGAGTTTGGACTGGATTACTGGAGCAACCGTGTGAATGACTGGGATGATTTCCCGGATGTCAGAGGTACGATCAACCAGAGTCTTGCCGCTGAATTTTGTAAATTTCAGCGTTCACTTGTCACTAAATTTTTGAGCTGGCAGGCTGATATTGTCCGCGAGTACAAACGGGATGATCAGTTTATCACACAAAATTTTGATTTTGACTGGACCACACACTCGATCGGTTATCAGTCCCAGGTCGACCAGTACGATGCCTCACGCTGCATGACAGTGGCTGGTGCCGATATTTACCATCCTTCTAATGAGGAACTGACCGGTGCAGAAATTACCGTATGTGGAAATATCTCACGCAGTCTGAAAAAGGACAACTATCTGATCTTAGAGACCGAGGCTCAGGGACTGACTCCGTGGCTTCCTTATCCGGGACAGCTCCGCCTGCAGGCATACAGCCATATCGCAAACGGCTCAAACAGTGTGATGTACTGGCACTGGCATTCGATCCACAATGCAATTGAAAGTTACTGGAAAGGTGTGCTCTCCCACGATTTTTCTGAAAATGAGACTTACCGTGAAGCTGTCGTGATCGGAAACGAATGGAAAAAGATTGGTTCTCATTTAAAAAACCTGAAAAAGGAAAATAAGATCGCTATTATGCTTGATAATGCTTCTTTAACCGGATTCACACAGTTTCCGCTTGAAAATGCCGGAGCCAACGGCTACAACACTGTGATGCGCTGGTTTTCAGATGCCCTCTACCGGTTAAATATTGAATACGATATGATTTCTTCTAAGGAACGGGATTTTTCCAGCTATGAATGTCTGATCGTACCGGCACTCTACAGTGCACCGGAATCTCTGCTTCTGGCATTAGATTCCTATGTCAGAAACGGCGGACATCTGATCACCACATTCCGAAGCGGTTTTTCCGATGAATATTTAAAGATTTATCCGGACATGCAGCCACATATCCTGCATGAATGTCTGGGACTTCACTACGATCAGTTTACACACCCGCATCATGTGGATATCGTGCCGGTTCAAAGCGATGTCATGGCGGCTGCACAGAAGCATTTTTCACATCCGGACGACTCTGCCTTTTCCCTGACCTCCTCCGCCTGTGAATGGATGGAACTTATCACCTGTGATACCGCTGTACCGGTATTAAAATACAGCCATCCGGCATATGAACGCTATGCAGCTGCTGCAAAAAATCAATATGGAAATGGTTCCACACTTTATTTTGGAACAATGTTTGAAAATGATGAACTGTTAGAATCCGTGCTTTTATCTTTCCTGCACGAAACCGGCTTTTCCGGTGGAGATCTTTCCTCAGACGCACCGCATTATCCACTCATTATAAAAAGAGGCATCAATGATTCCGGTAAAGAATTGTGCTACTATCTGAACTATTCAAAAGATCCGGTTTCTGTCACACACCACGGAAAAAACGGCGTAGAGCTGATTTCAGAAACAGCCATCGTCTGTGGAAATAAAATTGACTTAGGCGGATGGGGTGTTGCTGTGGTTGAAATGTAACGCTTTGTTTTATTGATTTTGCCAAAACGCTGTTTCCATTGATTTATCATGGATTCAGCGTTTTTCATTTTCAATGTACAATTACACCGTCCTTTTCCCATACATCTCAAAATACTCCCCCGCCTGCTGCAGGGATATATTTAGTTTCTCCTGTAACTTTTTCAAAATATCCTCTTTGGAAAAACTCATATCGAGGCAGATTT
>OGOA01000569.1_pt1 | contig 25537 bp, 32 predicted proteins | sample 1573621 | NCBI WGS metagenome assembly OGOA01 (sample SAMEA2581917, study PRJEB24529) | metagenome | biome: Human gut stool | place: China | collected 2011
TCTGATGTCTAATCTTTAATGCTTTATGACATAACTCTGTACGTTCATCAAATATTTTCCAAAATTCATTCATATCTCCACCTGATGATAATGCAATATCTGGCAATGATACAGTTACAACACCAGAATTGAAACGTCCATAGAATTTTGGTTTACCATCTTCATCATGCCATACTGTTAAAGCACTTCTACACCCCATTACAGGATAACAATTTCCATCTTTCATTTCTTTCATGATTTTTTCAGAAATGTAATCAGGTGTTAATCGTTTAATAGAACACTTAGCGGCAAGCTCAGTTAAATACCAATACTTGTCTCCTTCGTGGATATTATCTTCTTGTAATACATAAATTACTTTTGGGAAAGCTGGTGTAATATATACACCTTCTTCATTCTTGACACCAAGAAGACTCTGTTTTAATTCTTCTTCTATAAGTAAAGCCAAATCATCTTTTTCCTGCTGATTGTGTGCTTCATTCAGATACATAAATAACGTAATGAATGGTGCTTGTCCGTTGGTCGTCATCAGAGTAGTAATTTGATACTGAATTGTCTGAATACCCTTTTTGATCTCTTTCGCAAGACGTTTCTCTACAATATCTTCAACATCTACAGCGTCAACAAATTTAAGAAGTTTTTCTTTGTTTTTATAATATTTTTCTTGTTCTTTTTTAAGCTTTTTACCAAGAATTTTTCTTGGTTTTATCCATTCTTTTTCTTCAATATCTCTATATAGATACTCTAATTCAGAGATTACTTCTTGTCTAATTTTCTGTCTGGAAATATCTACGAATGGTGCAAGATGTGCTAAAGAAATGCTTTGCCCCCCATACTGGCTTGATGCCACCTGTGCAATAATCTGAGTTGCTACAGTACATGCTGTGGAAAAGCTGTGTGGTTTTTCAATAAGTGTTTCAGAAATTACTGTACCATTCTGCAACATATCTTCAAGATTAATTAAGCAACAATTATTCATATACTGAATTAAATAATCCATATCATGAACATGAATAAGCCCATCATCATGTGCTTGTACGATTTCAGGTGGTAATATGTATCTTCTTGATGCATCTTTACTTACAATTCCTGCAAGATAATCCCTCTGTGTTGTATTCAATCTTGGATTTTTATTAGAGTTTTCATTGTTCCAATAATCACTTTCGCCGCTTAACAATTCTGTAATTTCAGTATCAATTGTATTTTCATTTTCTCTCTGAAATTCACGAATACTTCTATATCCTTCATATGCTTTAGCTGTAAGTCTCTGTTTCTTTGTAATCAACTTATCATAGACCATTGACTCAATATCAGAGATACTTACTTCGTCTTTATTTTTACATTCTTCCTCAATCTCATTTGCAATATCTTCAGCAATCTTAGTTTTTACAATGCCAGATCCATTTTTCATTGCTTTGAGAATTGCATTTGAAATTTTAGACTTATCAAAATCTACTTCTGTACAATCTCTTTTTATAACTACCATTAATTTTCCTCCTGTGATATAAAAGTTCTTCTCCACCATCTATCTGTTTTATAATCACGAATATTACTTATGGCAAGTTCCATACTTTTATCAGTGTTTTCATGTTTATTAAATAAATAAATTATTTGGTCTATATTGAATAATACATCAGCAAGTTCTTCTGTGAGATTATTCCTTACTTCTTCTTTTGTCTTTGGTGTAAGACTTTTCAGTGTTCTTCTATATTTAAGACAAGCCTGAATTAATTCAGAACACTCTTCTGATAACTGACATAAAATTTCTTCTTCACCTAATTTATCTGCTATTTCATATCCTTTCTTGTCCATTTTTTCTCCTTTCTCAACTTCACTTGAAATCAACATTTCAAATTTGTTTTCGGTCTCTCAAACCCAGTATTTATACGGTTTCCAGCGACTCAGTTTTAATTTTTTCATCAATAAAGCCAATAACTTTACCATCATTGAGTAAAACTGCCTTATTTTTGTATGTATACTGCTCTAAACAGTCATCATAGGTAATTTCATCATAATTAATCATGTATTATTTTTATCCTCCCAATCTAATAATAAATGTTTACAAGTTCCATTGGTTTCAGTCTTATAATTTTCTCTTATAATCAAAATATCAAACGGAACATATCTATCATGTCTGACACATTCTAAATGTTCACAATTACGATTGCCACAATATACTTTGGCGTTACATAAATCATTCATATTTACCATCACTCCTCTCATTGTGTTTCTTAGCTAAATAATCCATAACAACACAAGTTGTAGCTATGTTGTTTGGAGTTTTACCATCCGTAAAAATCACAAAATCGGCATCTACTTTTTTAAAATCCTTTTTATCAGACTTATATCTTCTTTTCAATTCTTTTTTATTTTCACCAGAGAGTTTCATTCTATTCTTCATTCTCTTTTTTATTTCTTTATTGGAAGTATTAAGAAATATTAAGGATATATCTGGTATTTTTTCTTTTAATTTTTTTGCTCCATCAGGTGTAAGAATTATAACTTTCCTACCAGATATAACATCCTCTAAACAACTTCCGTAATACCAAATGCCTTCTTTTGTTTTATATTTTTTATACTCTAAGAATTTATTTTCTTTAATCATATTTAAAAATGTTCCTTCAGATATAAAATGATAATCTCTATCATTTACTTCTCCGATTCTTTTTGGTCTGGTTGTATAAGTAATAGCTCTTTTATACCCCATTTGACATAGTTCATTTGCTACACTATCCTTGCCAGAACAACTTTTACCTTCAAGACAAATACTCATCTGTTATCCTTTCTTCATTCTTTGTATTTTGTATTGATATTTTATATGCCAATCCTACAAGTAAAATAATTGTTAATAATATCAATCCAAGTATCATTATTAATATCTTCATATAACTATTCTCTCTTTCCATTACATATAATAAGCTTGTGCAAATGTTGATAAATATGGTATATGTTCAAGAAGAGGTCTGTATTTATTTTCCATATTATTTAACAAATCATAATATGTCATGACACAAAATCGTGATTCGTTTGTTATTTGAATACTTTGTATGTAATTACAATCATTCCAAAAATCGCTAGAAGCACTTATATTACATGTAATATAGATTAACTTTAGAAAATTACAATTTTTATTTTTACATAATTTTTTAAGATAATCTAAATCAGAATCACTTAATACAAATTCTCTCTCTGAACAACTCAAATATTTATTCTCTTTTTTGTTATTACAATTACAACAAGAAATAAAACAGTCCTTGTCGCCATCAAATTGATAACATCCTATACTTGAATTTGTATTACATACATTCAAAACAACATCTTCAAAATTAAGTATTTTCAAATTTTCTACTTGCATATAAACCTCTCAATCGACTTAGTAAATCTGTCTATTTCAGATTTGTCTGTTGTAAATAATCGTACATATAATGGTTCTAAAATATTTAATCCAAGGATTAATATTATTGTTTTTGCATCTAAATACAATTCATTATCACTAGATATTTCTATATCACAAGAAAACCTTGATGTAATATCAACAAAATCTGATACTGCTTTTAAATTATTTATTAAAACTTTATAGCTTATATAGGTTTCCATTTATATATTCTCCTTAAAAATAAATTCTTATATAAGATATTTCTCCCTCAAACATTCCACCTAAAGTTGATACATCGCCTGTATTCCCCCACTGATTACTAATGTTTGGAATTAATGTAGGCTCATTTACTACAAATTCTACAATAGAATCATTTCCTAATGTATATTGTCTTAGACTATCAGTATGTTCATCTGCTTTGCAATCTGCTAATATGCATGGAATAATTTCTCCTGAATTCATTATAATATCAAATTTTGTTCCTATATCTGTTGTATAATATGAACCAAGAGCGCAGGCATAACGACCATCAACCATGTATATTCCTGTGTTGTCAAGTGTATAGCTATATTTAAGCTGATATTGGGCTGAACCCTCGCTTGTTATAAATTTTGCATCCATATAAGATTTAAAAGGTTTATTTAATGGAACCTCTAAATCAACATAAAATAATTCCTCTTCAACAATATAATTTTTTTCTTCATCAACAATTTCTTCATCACTATGATTTTCATCTGTTTCTTTTTTCTTAATTTGTAATTGCCTTTCTAATAAGGTATTTCTAAACTTATTATATATATGAGTTTCTTGATATTTTACTTGTTGTGCCGCATCTACATTATTTAGTCCCCATGTGGGGACTAATAAACTGGTCAAAACTAAAGCATTGATCATTCTCTTATGAATCGTAAACACCCACTTTCTTTATACTTTTTTGTATATATTTTGACATAAAAATCATTAGAAGAACTCGAATCAAAATCAATAGATTTGATTGCAACACCCGTAATGCCTCCCTCTAATTTAATTTCGTCTATATTGTTATTCTCTTTTGAACCAACTGCAACGTATGTATTGTCAGGTACATTATTTAGAAATCTTTTTAATTGTCCAGCCTTTAAATAGCTCAATGTTTGTTATCACCACCTTTTAAAGTAATAAAATTTTACTTAATCATTTGTAAAAATTCTTCTTCTGTTATAATTGGAATATTAAGCGATTTTGCTTTCTGATTTTTAGAACTTGTTGAGTTGATATCATTGTTAATAAGATAAGATGTTTTAGAACTTACAGAGCCGGCAACTGTACCGCCATGAGTAACTATATCGGCTTTCAATTCGTCACGATTTTTGTAATGATTGACAGAACCAGTTACCACAAATGTTTTACCTTGTAATGTGTTGGGAATTTCATCTAAGACAATTTTAGGTTTTTCAAATGTAAACTCATTCGCTAATTGAAGTATGTCTGAATAATGATTTTTCCAATAGATATTTAGTGAGCTTATTAACGCATCTCCAACACCAGGCAAATACCTAAAGTATTCTGCACCTTTAATTGTCATTTCATCAATGAATGTATCAAGGTCATAATCAACAGAATCCGCAATCATCATACTTACTGATTTGCCAAGTAATGAAATCGAAAGGCTATAAAGAAAACGCTCAAGACTTGTCTTACGAGATTTCTCAATAGATGTAAGAAGTTTATCTACTGATTTCTTACCGAATCCGTCCATAGTTTTCATCTCATTTTCGTGGTATGATAAGTAATAAATATCCTTAATGGAATTCAACCAACCAAGATTGATGAATTTTTCAATGGTTGCTTCAGATAATCCATCAATGTTGAGCATATCTCTCGACACCGCATGTGTAAGCTTGCCAAGAAGCTTACCTTTACAATTATCATTGATACATACAAGTACTTCTGAGTCATTTTCTTTGACTATTCTTGTAGGTTGACAACATATAGGACATTTATCTGGAATATTAAAATTACCACTCTTATCAATGCTATCATGTACTTTAGGAATAACCATATTTGAACGATAAACCCTAATTCTATCTCCAATACCAAGCATCATATCTTTAATATATGTAACGTTATGAAGCGTTGCTCTTGTTGTTATTGCCCCATTTAAGTCAACTGGCTTGAAGATTGCCACAGGATTAATCAAACCCGTCTTTGAAGTATTCCATTCAATATCTGTAAGAACAGTTTCAAATAATTCATCTTCATATTTATATGCCATTGAATGTCGAAAGAATTTATCTGTACGCCCCATTGACTCTGCAATTTTATAATCATCAACTGCCATAACAGCTCCATCATAAGGAATATTATATGAATTTGCTGATTCTCTTATTTGATTTAATAAGATTGCCAACTCTTCTTTCTGATTAATTCTAGGTGATTTTAATATTGGTATAATCTCAAATCCAATATCTTTAGCTTTGAATAAATCTTTACTTGGCGTTTTATGTTCAAACCCTTTAATTACTCTCCAAGCAACAAATCTCATGTTTCTGCTTGCAGCTTCTTTGCTATCAAGTAACTGTAATGAACCAGATACGAGATTCCTTGGGTGCTTATACTTCTTATCTTCTGGTAATTTATCATTAATCTCTCTGAAAGTATCCCATCCAATAATTGTTTCGCCATCAATAATAAGTTCATCTTTGTATGGAATTTCTTTTGGTATGTTCTTCATTGTTAATACATTCTGAAGGCATTCAGTACCTCTCACTCCATCGCCCCTAGTTTCTGCACCGATTAACTTACCATTAATATAATGAAGGGATGTGGTTAAACCATCAGCTTTCACAGATAAGAAACAATCCTTATTCCCAATAAATTCGATTAACTCATCTACTGATTTTGTTTTATCAAGTGAAAGCATTGGATGGTTATGCTCTACTTCTTTTAATTCATCTGCAACTGAATAACCAACATTATGTGTTGGACTGTTAGATAGCACAATACCAGTCTCTTCTTCGAGATTTATTAACTCATCATACATTTTATCCCACTCATAATCAGGCATGATTGGAATTTGATTATAATAAGCATATGAATCATTATTTAGATCTTTGATAAGTTGTTTTATTCTTTCTAACTTACCCATTTACTTCCTCCTTTTCTCCACAAAATTCTTTTAAATATGTGAGCATTTCTGACTCTTCAGGGAAGAATACATCTGTTTGTTTTTGATCTGCCACAAAACCTAAAAAATTTGACATAAGCTGTCCAAAACGCCAGTCAGGAAAATGTTTCTTCCAAATTCTATTTAATTCCGATGTAAATACATCAATTCTTTCTGGATTTCTTATGATAATCACCTCCTATCCCAAGAAATGAATATTTCTTCTGATTTTAGACCTTCAAAAAGCCTTGATTTTCAATGGTTTCCAGCTTCGGTTTTCTTCCACACGACTTAGTTTCAGTACAATACCCTACTTCATCACACTTTGCATGAAATAAATTGTCTACAATCCACTTCCACTCATCTGAATATTCTCTTAATGCGTTACAAACATCTTTGAAAAGCTCTCTATATTCCCAATATGCTCTGTTACACATACGCTGTCTACTCATGTCAACAAGATTTCTAAGATTTCGCTTGTCCACCATTTTAGAAGAGTAAGCCAATGGAAGTAACATAGTTGCATCTTCAACTGGAACATTGTATTCTGCTATAAGAGTTTTAATTGCATCATTTAAAGTATGCATCCATGCATCCCATGCGGTTTTTGCTTCGTTTTTTTCTATAGATTTTGGAGTCACATAAGCAAATCCATCCCCTTTAGAATAATTGATATATCTTGTACTTGCTTGTAAACGTGAAGGCGAACCTCCTATATGAGTGTAATATTCCCTCAAAACCTTCGCTGAATATCCATCAATAATCATTTCCACATTAACATATTCCATGACTCGTCCATGTCCTGATTTAATACAATCAAGACCACGTTTATAGTTCTTTTCATCATCTGTTATATTAGCGTTCCAACAACATCCTGCTCTTGCTCCCATTAATGTAATAGGATTCTTTGTCGTTTCTGGTAAAATTGTAATTGTTCCCATTTAATCCTCCTATAAAAATTCTTTATAAATAAACACTGCCATGAATATTAGTAATAATATAATTGACAATAACGCTGCTATAACTTCTCCAATTAATAAGCCGATGACGTAAATAATTCCTCTAACAGCAATACAAACCGTTGTCGCTACCAGAAACCATAGCAATGTAAACATTATTGCTTTTAATATTTTCTTTATTTTAATCACCACCATTCCAATAAAAGTCCAATTTTTACTGTTATTTATCTTCTAAACTATCCAAGAATTTTTCCAACTTACTCAAAACGACTAAACAATCACCATTATCAGAAAATTCTTCCTCATAATCTATAATACTATTATCAATGCACCATCTTCTGATTTGTTCAACTGTTTGAGACTTTAATTTCTTGTCATATTTGTATGTATTAACTTCTTTATAATATGGACAATCTGTTCTTTCTCCATTGCAAGGAACTGAAATTGTACCTTCCTGACGAAACATGCTACATTCAGCACAATCTGAACCAAATTCCTCGTCCGTTATAATTACTCCATCGTCATCTCTATACCAACTTATATCAATCACCTCTTTCGTTATATTATTCTCTTTTTACTTGTGAGATAATGAGCGAATTGCTCTAAGAAATGCAACAAAAATTGTATAGAAATCGTAGCAATGAAAAATGGTTTCTTGCTACTTTTAATCATCATCTTTACTGCTTCCCAACAGTCTTAAAAACAAATTGATGATATCAAGATATAAAGCAACTGCACTATCTATAGCATTATCTAAAGTTTTTGCATTATTTTGTGCTTCTGCCCAATCATATCCAATATATCCGCAGAATAACAATGCGACAATCCAATCCCACCATTTAGGTACATTACCAAATAAAATCATAATAAATTCAATTACTATAACTGTTGATAAACAAATAAATAATGTTTTTCCCATTGATAGAAATATTTCTGGTTTAATACTTGATACAATAATAAGCACAATGGTAATCAGAGTAGTCAAAATAAAAGCTTGTACAATAGAAGACATATAATAATCTTTTAAGCAAATACTTAAAACTACACCAACTGGCAATATAACTAAGTTATATCCTATAAAACTCACAATTGGGTTGTCTGAAAACTTACTCATGCCAATACCTGCTAATGCAACTACAAAGTAGCCAATTAATACCATTGTTAGATTTAAGTTGCAAAATGTGTCCTGAAAAAATACACACATTATGGTATTCACCAAAAATCCCCAAAGTAAAATAATACCAATGGCAATGTTATACTGTTTGTCTGTTAATTTGTTATACATAAATTATTCTCCTTATCTTCTACATCTCACACTTCCACCAGCATCTATATCACCTGATACGTTACCACAAGTTACAGAGCCACCTGCGTCTATATCTCCTTTGACATCTCCACTAACCTTACAACTGCCACCACAATCAATACTTCCTGAATTGCCGTGAACTTCTACTGATCCACCACAATCAATTTTGTTTACATCTCCTTCGATGGTGATTTTAATATCACCACTATTACACTCTTGAATTGTTTTACCATCTACAATAACCTTTCCATTGTTGATGACTACATTAGTTCCTGAACATGTGATTGTTTTACCATTAATAGTTATTCTGTTCATTTTTACCTCCTTAATTTCGTAAGAAACTGTCGATTCTTGCTACTGTATTATTCTCTACTCTTTACAAAACTTCATCGACAATCCCATACTTAACAGCTTTATCAGAGTGAATATAAAAATCTTTCTTCTTTTCACGAATCTCATTAATATCATCTTTTGTGAGATTTGTTCTGTCGATTACATATTCTTCATTCTTTTTATTCAACCAATCCATCTCTTCTCGATCTTCAACTAAATCCTGATATTTGCCACTTCTCCAACAACTCATCTGATGATACATAAATGTTGAATGTTTGTAACAAAATCTTTTATGTCCTGCTAAGAAAATCTTAAAAGCTGCACTCATTGCATATCCTGTACAATATGTATATATTGGAGTTTTGCTATTGAGAATAATATCAATTAATCCCCACATATCATAAATAGAGCCACCATACGAGTTGATATATAGTTTAATTGGCTCACGCTTATAATCTTTTTCTTTTTTATCTTTCTCATCGTCTTCTCGAATCTGATATAAAATATCCCACATCAATTTGCCAATAGATTCGTTGTCTACATCATCTGATAAATAAAATGTCTTTTTATTAATATTTGTATATGTATTGTCTCTTGTTGAACCCATATGTCCTCCTATTCCTTCTTAATTTTCCCAAGGAGTGTCGATTACTCCGCAATTTCATATTTCAATTTTGATATGTCGTATCCCATTTTTTCTAATTCATCAATCCACTTCTGTTTTATTGGACATGTAGCAGTAAAGTTTTTAAATTGTGTTATACAATGATGAACACAATCTCCAATTTGTTGTTTACCGTATCGAAATTCTTTTAACCCCTTTTCATACTCTGAATTTGTAACATATTCTGTTCTATATGGAGACTGTGGTTTATCCTCTTCTCCAAGAGCAGCACCAACCGCAATGTCTTCACCATTTACATTTATGTATGCATTGCTAATTTTATATTTCATATATTTTCCCTCCTTAGCAAATCCGTCTTTCCTTGGCTTTTACATCTTTACCATTACATGCCATGTTTTCCAATTATCATTATCTTCATTGTCATCAACTACGATAAATCCTTGTTTTTCAAGGGTTTTCACGATTTCAACTACGTCAGTTTGCCCCCAACCGTTGATTTCGCCTATTTTTCTTAATTTTTCCATTTTTACCTCCAAATTCTACCAAAAGAAAGAACGGTTTCTTTTGATTTTTCGACCTCGGAAACGCCCTATTTATGGGCATTTCAGAATTAAGTTATTTCCAAATTCCTTGATTTAATTTTTCTTTTACAAACTCATTCTTCATTTCATAAATATCAGTACCACATGCATTACACACTCCATAAATTTTCTTACCATCAAATTCATAATGATAACAGTTTGAGCCACAACCACACGGATTTAGTGAGTCGCTAGAGTAGTAACACCAAACCTTCCCATCATCTTTGTAACATTGTGTCTTTCGTTTGTCTGTGATGGAATCAATCAACTCGTTCAAATCTGTCAATTCCATATTCTCTTTTTCTAACTTGTCACATTGTTCACACGCTTTATTAAATAACTTTTTCATTTTAAAAAACAAATTGATTACTCTATCCTGCGAAAGTTGTTTTAAATCATTATAAGAATCTTTGCTGTTAAACATTGTTTCTATATCCTCAAGATGTTCTCTCATAATTTTGCAAGCCACTTCACAAGCTTCATTGACTTTTTCAATTGACTTGTCTTTATTAAATCCTGCATAGTATTCAATCTCTGCGATAGCATCTGCTGAAGTCTCAGGATCAAGAATGCGAATTGCTTCTTCTATTGACATATCACTCATATAATTTTCTCCATATCATAATTCTCTCTAATATAATCACACAGTTCATTCATAGTAGAAATGATATGCTCATCATCCTTTAAGCAAGGATGAATATTGCACATACAAGAGCCTTTTGCATCATGTTATTTGAAAAGTTTCCAATTGAACGTAATCCATATTAGAGGAATTCTTGTGAGATTTTTCGTAAATAATCTTGTTAGAATTTTCATATAATCACCTACATCTGAGCTAATAAACTTCTTACAGGTTCTCTAGTCATATTCTCTTTCGCCCAACTGATATAACCAGGATCAGACTGTGCAACATCAACTAAACGCTCACCGCTATGTTTTCCAAAATTCAATACATATTCCTCTAACTTTGGTACTTCCTGCTTTGGAGTTTCAAAACCATCAAAGAGGACTTCAATATCTTTTCTGCTTGCAAGATAATCTGATAAATGAAGTACCGTTTGATATTTATTCTTAGGCAATGGTAATGTAATAGAACTTCTTTTATCTGTATTCCACTGTCCCATATGACTCTCAATAGTTGTTGCATTCATCTCGATTTCATCATCAGGTAATTCATTACCTTTCAATTCACGAATGACATTGGCTGCAAGTAATGGATGATCAAATTTGGTATACTTATTCTTAGAAAAATCATCATCGTTTCCACTCTTTCTTGAATCATGCATTAAGCCAGCAACTCTCATTAAATCTTTCTCTCTTTGTGTGAAATTTTTACCGAAACAGTCAACCTCAAAAATGTGATTCATAAATCTTACCAAAGCACATGTATGTCTTGCCAATCCTAAATCACCAAGAGCATATTGAGGATGGTATTTTCCCGTACTTGACGCACCCACATTCCAAAAATAATCTGGGATTGTTTCAATACATCTTTCTGCAAATTTTCTAATATCTTCTGATTCAATTGTGTTTAAAATCGAATCAAAAATGCTTGACTTACTATTCATATATTCTCCTATTCTGCTTTCATAAATATCTGAAGCATTGTTTTTCTATCGAAATTTTCCTTCTTTTTAAGTGCATTATTTACTGTACGAATTTCTCCAAGGTGATAACATTTTTCTTTTGCTCTACTTTCTCCTACATATAACAAATTGGAATTCAACATGAAGGTATGTGCTTTAGGCGTAATTAAAATAACCACCTTGAACTGACCACCCTGAGATTTGTGTGTGCTGATAGCATAAGCCAATCGAATATTTTTCATAGAACTTTTTGGGATATAGATAAGCGTTCCATCATAATCAACAACCATTGCATCTTTTAGAATTTTTACAACTCTACCAGATTCACCATTAGCAATAAATGTTGTATTTTTATCATCAATATATTCCTCATTATAGATAATTGCTTTATAATCATTAGCATAGTTCATTACAATGTCATTCAATCTGAATTCTGTATCTCCAAATGTAATTTTCGCCTTTGGATTAGAATTAACTGCATTCTGTATCTTTTTATTTAATGCTACTGTTCCATAATCACCCACGTTATAGCAGGAAAGAACTGCGATATCATCTACTGTATATCCTTTAGATAATAACGTTTGATACAATTTCACTGTATATCCAACAAGCTTGTCCTGAAGAATCGGCATAAATATATATGACTGATCCTCTCCAAATACTTGCATACCAGTTTTTGTTTTATCTAAATACTCTGTTCCCGTTCTTGTATCTGTAGCAACTGTTGAAAGACCACCTTTACCATATCTGAATACTTTATCAAGCGTAATTGTAGGTATGTTTTCACATTTCAATAAGTCATATAACACATTACCAGCTCCAACTGAAGGAATCTGTGCATCATCACCAATTAAAAGTAATTTAGTCTTTTCAAAATCAATAGCTTCAAGCAATCTTCTAAATAAGAAAATATCAACCATAGAAAATTCATCTACGATTACTACATCATATGGTAATTTGTTTTCTTCATTAAATCCCCAATCGGCAGGTGGCATATACATAAGACCTCTATGGATTGTCATGGCATTTTCATTTGTAAATCCTGATAATACCTTTGCAGCTCTACCAGTAGGTGCTAAAAGTAAGTGTCTTTTGTTATATGCATTAAGCATATTTACAAATGCTTGTGTACTCGATGATTTACCACTACCACCATAACCAACTAAAAGAACTATGTTGTTTTCACACATATATTGAGAAGTTTTACACTGATTGTCTGTTAATTTGAATCCGTCAAGTTCTTGAAATTTAGAGCAATCACAATCCCATTTAGTATGTATTTGTAATCCTTCTTTAATCCTATCTGATATATATTTCTCTGTTTCATATGTTTCTTTTTTACATACACTTAATAATTCTCTATCAAATATAACATCATTCTCACCTTTTAATATGAGTGGCAAATTATTTTTTGCTTCTGGAACTAAAACATCAAACTGTTTCTTCAAATCACCAACATGCATATATGTATTGCCATTGTTCTCATTTTCATCAAGTAAATAGTCTACACATGCTTTTGCTCTTTGGTATGATGTAATCAAATCAAATCCAAAAAACAATACTGGTTTCTTTCCATTTTTTTGACATTCCTTGCCATCTTTATCAAGGGTAAGTAATAATGAATCGGCGGTTTTAAAACCAATTCCACCAAGTCTACATAAACATTGATAAGGTTCTTCTCTGATAACTTCCTTGATTTTATCTACTGATGTATATTTGTCATACAACTTTTTTACTGTTGAAAGATTGAATAAACCTCTGAACTCTTCAACAATCTCAGCTAACTTGAAATTTTCTATAACTTTATTTTTAATGACATTGAATGTATAATCCTTGATTCCTTTAGTCTTATTCAAATCAATATCATCTAATCTGTTATTCATAATCCTATCTACAATATCAGGGTACGCTTCAAGTAATACATCCGTTTGATTTGGTGTTAATATTTCATATAAGAAATTTCTTGTTGCTGCTAATGTAGTAGGTTTCTCTCTTTTAATATTGATTACATCGTATCCGACTCCATGAGAATCGGATACCTCCTTTGCTTTTACAATGTAGTCAACTCCAAGATTAAGTTCTGAAATATTACCTTTAATAGTTACATTGTTATACTTGTTGATTTTAATATTAGGATATTCAAAACTATTAATAGAACATCCATATATTTTAAATTCTGCTGAATTATATACACATCGTTCAGGAACGCATGTAAATTCTATTATTTGATTATCCATATATCACACTCCATATTTTTCAAACAATTCTTTTTGTGGTGCATATTCTTTAAATAAACGTTTCTCTTCTAATAATCTAGCTCTAATTGCATCATCTTTATTAGAAAACGCACCGATTATGGTATACTTATTTTTATATCCAATAGTTGCTTGCCATTCAGAATATTTATTATTCCAATGAACACCTATAACACCAGATTTATTATTCTTTTTTAAAGATCCATTCATACAGTTCTCTTGATTGTTGGTTAATCTTAGTTGAGACTTTCTGTTATCATTATTTTTATGATATATATGGTCTATAAATATTTCTGGATTATTTATATTTAGAACAACCCTGTGCATTTTTATATCTCTGTTTGTATCTGTCTCAGATGTTACAACGTATCCTTTATCATTTATTCTCCAACAATAATCCTTAATCTTATCATAATCTTCTAAGTCGAAATAAAATTCTTCTCCTTTTGCTGTATAGCCAATTCCGCAATCGCCTGATAAATCATAAGTGTTTACAATTTTTCTTGACTTATTTATTTGTTTCAGCTTTTCATTATGTAAACAACCACATGATTTTGTAGAACCATTTTTTAATGATTTACCACGAACCAATATATTTTTCTTGCCGCAATCACAATCGCATATCCAAAAAACTGCACCATATTTATCTCGTTTGGAAGACTTGCCTGTTATAACAAGTCTTCCAAATCTTTGATTAATTAAATCGTCCAACTTTACATCTCCTTCTAATATACATCCCACTTCTTTACTATTCTCTCTTTTTCATCTGTTTTAATCCAATCGCCACCAACCTTCTTCATTTTATTTCTCTTACCAAATTCTTTTACATTGATGACATTACCTGCTATAAATGGGGATTCAATGAATGACTTTCCAGAAGTGATTTTTGTTTTAAGATACTCACCATCTCTCATGTTATAAAGCATAAGATATGGTTTTGTTTTATCCTTATAGAACTTACACTCAAGAACATAATACATATCTTTTGGTGCTTTCGGATTTTTGTACATTATATTTCCAAGATACTCTTGCTCATATACAATCTGTTCTTTTATTGATAAAGGTTTATTCTCTAAACCACCTATTATTAGTTTTACAAGTTTGACCTTATCAACATTACTATACTGTTTAGGTGTCTCTTTCTCTGCACATTTTCTTACATCTTCTTCTCTAATGTTCAGTGATGCAATTTTATCTTTTTTCAATGTCTTGCATTTTCCTAACAAATTGTACATATCAATAATTGATAGTAAATATTTATTTTTGCCAAACTCAGAAAAGAAATTTAGTGTTGTAAGAATATGTAATTGTCTATCATCCACAGATGTTTTTGATATAATATCAGAAAGTAAATCAACAAAATTATCATAATGATTTTTAGACAATTCATATAATTCGTCTGCGATCTGATCATTACAATATTTTATAGAAGAGATTCCTTGATAAATGGCATTTTCGTCTTTATCCATAAAATACTGTGCTTTGGATTTGCCAAATTTTATTCCTTTGATTTCTATTCCCTGTGATTTGATATATTCTTTGATATTTGACATTTTTTCATTATTGTCTACATAAACATTCAATGCTGATGTTAATAGCTCAATCTTATGGTAATACCTTAACCATCCAATAAATAGACCTATCATACTATATGGAACGGAATGATTTCGTGAAAATAAATAATTAGATGCATCTTCGATTACTATCAAGAATGATTTTATAGTTTCTTTTGCCTCAGCTTCTGTCATTCCATACTTCTCTTGTGCAATTGCAATAAATCCTGGAATATATCTATCATCTTTATTACCGTGAATATCTACCATATATCCACCATTTTCAATAATAGGTATATCTGCTTCAGTACCTGTTTTTTTAGCAAAATGTCTACGGACAATATCTGCTTGTCCCATAGTAAATCCACAGAAGTCATGTAAGAAATCAATAATCTGTTCCTGATATACTAAATAACCAAGCGTAGGTTTCAAGAAATTATTAAGTGCTTCGTTGCCATTATCTTTGTAAATACCATTGAATAACTGTTCTCTATAAGATTCACCTGCTGGTCTAATAGCACCACTGACCATAGCCATGACATCAAGATATGAGATGTTATCATTCTGTGCTTTAATATTCTCCAAGGTTTCTTTACTAAGTGTTCTTTTTAATGAATCACTTGCAAAACCACTTTCAAACTGAAATATCAATGTAGTATCTTTTGCTATTGAGTTAATAACATTTTCATCTGAGAAATTAACCTTATCAGGTGTTAAATAGTCTATACCTGCAAGTTTACAAGCACCATCAATTAATCCAACAGCATTTAATCCTAACAAATCTAACTTTACATAATTTAAAGAATCAATTTCGTGCATGTCTATTTGGCTTACAGGACGTGGATCTGATGTAATAGATAATGTTCCAAAATCATATCTTATATCTGTAGGACTACAAACAATTCCTGCTGCATGTCTGCCAAGTGATGTAATTGTTCCGATTACCATATCAATATATTTAAACATTTCTGGATATTGTTCTCTGATTTCTTCTGGCATATAATCCCTGCCTTTATCATCAGTTTCTACCATATTTGATAATTCTTGGGTTTGATCAGGAGTCATCCCATATGCTCTACCGACATCTTTTATCGCTGCTTTTAACTGAATTGTATTAAAAGTAATAATATTGCAACAATACAAACCTTCCTTATTAAATAGATACTCACGCACTTTATATCTATCTTCTGCGTAAATATCAGTATCTACATCAGCCAATGACATTCTTTCAGGATTCATAAATCGTGAGAAGTTAAGTTTATATTTAACTGAATCAACATCAGTACATTTAATCAAATATGCAATCTCACTACCAGACACAGAACCTCTTGAACATCCATAGTGCATATTATTTTTTAGCAACCAATTCTTATAATCTGAATCAAGCAACATAAAATCAATTGCATCATTATGCTTATAAGTCTCTAATTCCTCTTGTATTCTTGGAATGTATTCTGTTTTATAATTAGGTAGTTTATTAATACCTCGTTCTTTTACACCATTTACAATTCGTGACTTAAATTCTTTCTCAGCATCAGGATATAATCTTGGATATTTATTACTATAATCCAACTCATATGATTCAATAGCATCTGCAAATCTATTTGTTTCCTCTATTGCATCAAGATATATTGATTTTGGCAATGCGTTTTGTAGTTCAAATGCAGCAACCATATCACCATAAGACTTCCATGATAAATCACATGCATCTTCATCATGGAAATTTACATTTTTGGATTTCTGCATTACAGCTCTGCCCATCATATGATCTTTGTCAATTGCATGTACATCACTTGTAGCAATTAGTTTCATTCCATATTTCTGTGAAATTCTATATAAATATTGATTGTAATATATTTGAACATCAAAATTATGAGGTTGTATTTCTAACCAACATCTGTGTTTATTTTTAATAAGAAATTTTAAAAATCTCTCTTGCACCTCTTTAGTGCCTTTACATAACATACCTGCTACGCAAGCTGTTAAAACCAGAATATTATCAGATGTATTTTCGAGTTCTTCTAAAGTAATTCTCGGATTATAATAGAAATGCCCATCATTACGGTTAAACGAATCTGATGAAAGTTTATTTAATTCCAATACTCCATCATAATTTTTCGCATATAAACAACAATGGTAATTATCTCTTTGTAAATTATCCATATCAATTTTTTCTGTTACATAAAATTCTTCTGCATTGATATATTTTAATCCAGCCTTTTCACAAGCTTGTCTTTTTGCAATATTATGAAGGACTGCGCCATGCTCTGTAAAAGCTATGGCTTTCATTCCTTCCTCTTTTGCTTTATCAATATAAGCTTGAAAAGGTGTAATTGAGTCAACTTCAAGACCGCTATATGGGTTAGAATCCATACTATGTAAATGTAATACTGTTAAATTACTCAATTTTTCACCTACCTATATTCTTATAAACTATTTACAAATGCCAATAAATCTTCCTCGTCATTATCAGTTTCGTTTTCTTCTCCACCCTTAAATAATTCCTGAGCCTTCAAATATTCATCATATGGTTTATGTAATGATCTTGAATATCCTGATAGGGTTGCCAATCTAAAAGCATCTGCATCTGTAACCTCTTGCCAAAAGATATTTTCATCTTCACTATCTTTATATTCTCTTTCTTTCTCGTTGGTTTCTGAAATAGTGCTAATGATATCTGTCTTTAGATCATTGATCTTCCCTTCTGTTAATGGAATCTGCACATAACAATCATGTATCTCAAACTTGTCTCTAACTTCGTCTGGTAAACAATCAATGTTATTATTTAATACCATTTCATCAATATATTTTTCAGTATCATCTTCATATCCGAAATTTTTCAGCCACATCTTTGCCGTATTGATAAGACTTTCGCCTATAGAATTTCTTTCTATATATCTATCTTTTTTCTTACCATTTTTCTGTTCAATGGTAACTGTGACATATTTTAAGAAATTCCATTCGCATACAATATCTTCCAATGGAATATTTAATGCTTGTCTAATACCTTCAGCATAAATAACCAACTGACCACATTCAGCGTCAATTTTTGCGCCTTGATAACGTGTAGATGTTTTCCAATCTACAATATGTACACGTTTTTTCTTATTACCATTTTCGTCTTTGTATGGCTCGATATAAAGCATGTCAATATATCCTTGCATATAAATATCATCAGAAATTTTAATTGTAATAAAATGCTCAACTTTATGTGGAAAAGTAATCAGATTATGATTTTTAAAGAAATGTCTAATGCAATTTTCATATTTATTTGCTATTGCATCATTTTTATCAGAATCACTACGATTGTATTTGAGTTCTGCACAATTCATTGTAAATAAGCTATCTTCATATAAATCTGGCATATCCTCATATTTAACTTTGCCAGTATATAGCTGCTCAATAATATCATGTACATTACCACCAGATACACAATAAATACTATTCGTTCTATCTTCTTTCTTGTGTAGGATGTATTTCAAAAAATATTCCCATCTATCTTGTTTGTAACAATGATACCTTGACCATGACCATAATGTATCAACACCAAACTTGTTACAAATTTCCGTTAATTCTTTACCTGTTTTTCTTGCCAAGTTCTTAATTTTCTCCTTTCTGATTCATCATATATAACACGATGTTTAAGAAGGAAATTATATACTTTGTTTGGCATATCAGCAGGACTATCCTTGCTACCCTTTTTTATTAAATCCCATTTGTCATATATGTAACTTACTTTTCTAATTGGGTAGAATTTATCACATTCCTGTCTGATATGGTTTATGTCAATTCCTTCATCTAAAGCTATTACAATTTCTACATTTAAACTAATCAGTATCCTAACTTGTTCTTCTGTAAGCTCACAATTTCCTATTGCAACAGCCGTACCATCTTTTCGTGAATACCTTTTAAGCACCGATTTCTGCGCTTCCAAAACGACTGCATAACCAGCCTCTTGAATTGTTTGATAATTCTCATTTAACCCATATACATTTATTCCTTTTGGATATGTTTTGGATAACTTAAAAAACTTCGGAATATCAAACATCTCATAGTTTGGTACAGTAGTTCTCCCACTGATACCTATATATTCATTGTCATCTCCATCCCATTTTCGTTCAGGAATAACAATTCGTTTTCTATCATATGAATATCCAATGTTAAATCTTTTACATGCAAAAGGCATAACGCCTTCACGAACCCAATCAATATATGGTAAATCAGTATATTCTTTCATACACGAATCATCATACACTGGAACATCTTTATCAATTGTGTATCTTTGGCGTTTCACCTTTTTGAAGATTGCTAATGGATCTTTCTTATTATCTTTGTTGTCACTCTTACTATATGAATATTTCAAGCCTAAAATATTGTGGAGATATTTATTAGCTCTCCCAAAAGATATACCCTTTATTGTCATAACCAATGTAAAAATATCTCCACGCTTATTTTCTTCCGAACTTCTAATCGCCACCGATAATGTATCTTTCTTTACACATATAGCAGTTTTATTATTGCCTTGTGGCAAGGCGGCTCTCCATTCAGTAGGATATTCGTGTAGCCCATGACATTCTAACGATAATAAAATCTGTTCTATACAATTATTCTCTATAATGTATTCTTTTAGTTCATCTGCATTAATACACGCTCACCGCCTCCATCACAAATTTATGAAACATTCTTCTTATATTCCCATATATAACCACCAACAGTCTTTCTTTTATGTTGACAACACTTAGTAATACTTCCACGATCCAAGCCAAGTTCTATTGCTGCATCTTTTGTTGATGGGAATATTTTTATAATTTCATTTGTATCTTTATTGATTTGAACAATAGGTTTCTTATTCTTTTCCGCTGTTTTCATTATTGAATCCGTTGATGGTTTATACCAACTTCTACTATCAAGAAGTTTTTTAATACTTTCTTGTGTATGATGTTTCCCATAAAAAGGATTATCTTTTCCTGCGCATTTTCCTGTCCTTGAAGCACTAATTTTCTGTAATGTTTCTTCTGTATGTTTTTTGCCATACATAGGGTTATTCTCTCCTTGAATGTCTTTCGAATGTTGTTCACACCATTCTTTTGTATGCTTTACACCTGCAACACCATCGCCACCAATTGTAATATTGTATCCAAATTCTCTATTGTTAGATTTTAATTTTTGTATCAATAACTTTTCAAAATTATTAGCTTCTTCTTTTGTTAAATTACTTGCAACAACCTCATGATAGATGTTATCCCATCCATATTTCTGAATTGCATTATAGAAATATTTCTGAGAATAATATCCAAATCCATTTCGCCATCTTTCACAAGGTTCTTTACTAGTAATTCCAACATAATATTTGTTGCTTGGTGTAATATGTATATAAACGCTCCATGCCATATTAATCACCAATCCTGTACAATATTGCAAATACCAAGATCTTTATTTGTATTTGTACTAAAATCAAATTCACTTATAATTTGGAAAGCATCGGTTTGACCAAACCTATTTTTAGGAATAAAAGTAATCATATAATGTTTATCTGGTTTTAACTTAAATGGAATTTTACTTTTACCATTAACTCCATCAAATCTATAACCCACAATCTCATGTTTGCCACCCTCGAATTCATCTTCAAAAGGTCTACGGATCATCAGATTTACACTCATAACATCTACAATACTTTTACCAAGACCAATTTCATTATTTGTTAAATATCTCATTTTGATACTAGCCTTACCAAGCTGATAAGTTACGAATAGCCCAACATTTTTTGCTGTTGGCTTTACAACGTCATATAGCTTAACCATATCTCGTGTCATTGACTTATATATCTCATCAGTCTTTGCATCAAAACTTTCTTTTAAAGTATCAAGAACAAAATATCTAACACCTAGACTTGCATATTTTTTTATCAATTTAATTACAATATTTACTGAATATCTCTCAAGAGGAACTATTGTAATATTTTGTTTCTCTTTTTTGTCTTCAATCCATTCAGCAACTTTTCTGAGCTGTCCCATTGTCTCTTCATCAAATTTACCATCACGCAATTTGTACTTTGGTAAATCGAATTTAAAGACATTATTAGCAACCCATATAACTAATTCTCTTTGAACTTTTGTCTGATCTTCCTCATTGATAAAAAATACAACCTTTTCATCATAATGAAGAATTGATGGAATAATATAATTCATAGCAGTTGTAGATTTACCAACACCTGAATTAGCACCAAGACCATAAATATTCCCATCACAATTGAATCCACCTATTTCCTTATTGAGAATGTCACAATTATGTAATGGTAATCCAACGCTTTTGCCAGAATTCAAATCGTCAATAAACTGATTAATTCCTTCGCAAGCATTGTAGGATTTAACGTCTCTTGCAGCATTTACAAAAATGTGATTTATCATTGCTTCATATTCTTCATAAATTTCATCCAATGACATATCACAAAATTCATTAATACGATTGCATACAGGGAAGTTGTTTTTTAACATAACCAGGACAGTTTTCCATTTGTAAAGCTCTTTTACATACCCATCCATATTACTGACATTGACATATTCTTTTGCTTTGTCAATTATCTCATAACCACCGTAGTCGTCATATTCCTTCTTTAGTTTTGGATGTTTTTCAAGATATAAACCAACAGTCATATCATCTAAAACAGACTTTTTCTCAACAACCAATAAATCACTAGCGATTTGCCAATAAACACGCCACGTATTTTCACTAAAATCTTCTAATTCCAGTGTATAATCAAAAAATAATTCGGGCTGTTTATATAGAATCGCTACTATATTAGCCTCTGCTATTACTTTATATTCTTTGATTTGCTTTGCTGCTTTTAATACTTCTTCTTGATAAGGCGTTAATTTTTTATTCTCTTTTTTTGTAGTAGCCAATTAATACCTCCTCAGAAAAGTTTTTTCATTCTATCGCTTGTTTCTTTCGTCTTTTTCACATAGCTTGCACTATCATGGTTCTGATTTTCATATTCTACATTTTCAGCTTTTGTTTTTGCTTTTTCTGCTCTCTGCAATCTCAAATATACATCGTTGATTTCAGGTTCAATCATTTTCATAATAAGATTGATTTTATGTTTTTCATCTTTGATTTTCTTTTCATTTTCATGTAAATATGTAACAATTTTTCTCTTACATAACTTAAAGGTACATAAAATTGTGTAATCATCATAATTAGCTTTTGCTTCATGATTATTATTCGCTATATGTTCGCCACGTTTAATACCTTGTAGCTTTAATGCGAGATACTGTGGAAATTTCATATTATCATCGTATTCAAGAATCTCTTTCTTTACATACTCACATAGTTCAATCCACTGCTCATTATCTTTCTTTTTTATATTTCTCATTTACCAAATCATCCTTTCTTAAAAACTCCAACAGGCAATTAACCTGTCGGAGTATAATTTTAATTAGGCTAACTGTAACTTGGCAAAATCAATTAACTCTGTAAGAGTATCTGGTGACTGCATTTCAAGATTCTTTAATGAAACATCCTTATCCTTCATCTGCTTGTTTACTTTGAGCAAAGCATCTTTGTTATCCTTGAGTGACTTTAATACATCTTTAAATTCAGCAGCTAACTCTTCTGCTTTCTCAGCTTTGTCAACCATAGAATCTGTAGAAGTCTTTAAGTCATTCTTGTATGATGTCTCATTTGTCTCAAGATCATGCATTGACTCAAAGTAATCCTTCCAAATATCATAAGATGGGTTCTCAATAATCTGTCCAACCTTAGTTACATTTGTTCTGTCCTTCTTAACCTTTGCAAAATAACGAACATCCTCACCATTCTCTTCCTTATAAAACTCAAGAATTGTATCATAATCAAATTTAACTGACTTATGCATATCAGGTTTAATGCCAACTAACTTACGGTTATCACCTGTTCCTTCATATACTTCTGTTGCCTGTGCAACTGACACAACATGCTTACCCTTTGCAGAAAGATCAATCTTAGCCTGCTGAAGCTTCATGTTAATAATCTTAATACGTCCCCACTGTCTCTGAGAAACTACTGTATCGTCAACATCTCCACCCTTTCTACGAGCTTTCTTCTCTTCAACTTCTGTAGCTCCAACCTGCATTGTTGCATAGAACTTAGTCTCCGAGTCGATGTCAAGTGTCTGAATCTCATCCGAATCTACTGCTTCGTCAATATCATCCTCTAAATCATCAAGATCTGATGTGTCGTCTACTAAAATAAGATTGTTGTAAGTCTTACCATTTGCTAATGTAATATCCTTGCCCTCATAGTGAGCAATACCTGTCTCTGAGTCGATACATGCAACCTTTGGGAATGTAAGAGCAAACCATGACTTACCAGAACCCTCATAACCATATGCTAAAAACTTTCCACCAATCTTTGCTTCTCTTGCTTTTCTAAATGCCAATTTTTTTGTCCTCCTAAAATGTATATATTCTTTTGATAAAATGCTCACCCTGTATTAAACAGGGCAAGCGTATTTTTTTTAGTTCATGCCTTCAAGCATTGCAAGAAGGTCATCATCTTCTGACGAAGTTTCCTCATTCTCTGAATTTGTATCATCATCTGAACTTGGTTCTGCACCAGCATCAAGTAATGCCTGTTCGTAGAAATAAAGGTCGTCCTCATCATATTTACCATCTTCAAATGCTACAGTAGGCTTTCTATCGTCACCAGTTCCCACATATGTAATATCAGGCTTTACAATAATCATTCTTCTCTCACGATTTCCATTACCTACTGCAATCTTTTTCTCTGCTTCCTCTTCTGAATACAGTCCCATTTCAATAAGTTCTTTAATATCATCAGGAATATCATCTTCTGTAATATTCACAGTAGATCCACCCTCTACTAAATTACCTGTAACTGTAATCTCAGTAATTTTACCCTTCTTAGGCTTGAAAAATCTCTGAAGCATCTTAGCTGTAATCTCTGGATTCTCATTGATAGCAACTTCAAATGTCTTAGGGTATGTGACATTCTTCTTAACTTCAATCTTCTCTCCGTCAATCTTAGGCTTTCCAACATAATCAACAACGTATGCTGCCAGTTCCATAGTACCCTTATCATCATTCTTCTTACCAATACTCTTTGAATCAACAAGAATTGTCTGTGAGAATGTAGCCTTGAAATCTGCCTCATCGTCAATTTTTGAAAGTACAATAGATGTAATCTCTTTCTTTGTAGAAACATTACCTTCATACTCACTGTAACCGATTGTACCCTTTACATTTACAATCATTCCGTCCTCAAGATGCTCATTCAGATACTCTACTGCATCATAAGCTGTAAGGAACTTCTTATATACAGTCTTATCCTTTACATCTTTTTCAACACCAACTGTTAAGAATGAAGAATCTGAAATGCTATCATACAGAGACTCATCAAGACGATCCTCCCACGCAATCTCTACTGACTTACTCTTTCCTGCATCGTCCTTCTCATCCTTGCTGTAAGCACGAATTACATTATCCTCATCAGGGAAGAAACCACTTCTCATCTCTGCATATACTGTATTGCCGTTTCCACAATCAACACCTACATACATACTGTTATCTGTCCAACCAGAATCATAACTATTGTCAAGATTGAATGTCTTGTCTGTTACTTTTACACGACCAATAAGATTGAATGCCGCCTTACCTTTTTTTAATGCTTTTCTTTCCTTTGTCTTTGCCAAATTACTTGTCCTCCTTAAAATTAAAAAATTTATGTAAATATTGTTAATAAAACAATCTATCTAAACGCCCAAATGGACGGAACACAGAAAATAAATTTATGTGAAAATCTATCTTCAACAGTGATTTTTGAGC
>OGOA01000593.1_pt1 | contig 24715 bp, 26 predicted proteins | sample 1573621 | NCBI WGS metagenome assembly OGOA01 (sample SAMEA2581917, study PRJEB24529) | metagenome | biome: Human gut stool | place: China | collected 2011
GCGAGTCTGGAAGTTTGTAAAACTTCTGGACTTCCGGCACTTTGAGAGATTTTTAAGGTTTGACCAGAGTGACCGAAAAACATACAAAAAAGCAATTTCAGACGGTGTGAATGTCTCAGTCGTATTGGACTGCGGCTTCGGAAACACATCAAAGGAAAAGTAATATTTTTATCATTCAACAGAATAAAAGAAACGTGAAAGACCGTTCATTTTCAAGAAAAATTGAAAGTGAGTGGTCTTTTTTTATACATCTAAAACGGATTTTTATTAAAATGTTTTGAAGGATTGATTCGATGTGTTCGAGAAAGGCGATATTATGGAGACGATCCGGAATGTAGATGTAAACAGATTGCATGATTTCAAAAATCATCCATTCAAAGTAGAGATGAATACAGAATTGTGTGAGCTTATGGGAAGTATTGAAAAAGAAGGGGTGCTTGTACCACTTCTTGTAAGGACTAATCCATATGGTGATGGATATGAAGTTATATCAGGACATAGAAGGAAGGCGGCAGCAATTTGGGCAGGAGAGACGAAGATTCCGGTTGTGATAAGAGAACTGGATGATGATCAGGTTGTTGTGGCGATGGTTGATTCTAATCTGCATAGGGAAAATCTTAAACCAAGAGAGAAAGCATTTGCATATAAGATGAAGCTTGATGCCATGAAGCACCAGGGAAAGCACCTTAACAGTGTGACTTTGGCTCAAGTTGGACCAAAGTTTATAGATGGAAGTCCGCTAAATGAGAAGGGTAATAATACAAGTATAATAAATAGTAATGAATTACTTGCAAGACAGGTGGAAGAGAGTGTGGCACAGATAAAACGATGTATAAGGCTTACAAAGCTTATCCCAAAGATACTTGATATGGTTGATGATGGGAAGATTGCATTCACGATTGCAGTAGAACTGTCTTATCTGTCAGAGGATGAGCAGTATGAGCTTCATGCAGTCATGGATTTAGAGCAGTGCACACCATCATTGTCGCAGGCAAACAGGATGAAACGTATAAGTCAGAGCGGAAAGCTGGATATTGATGAAATCTATTCAATATTGGAAGAGGAAAAACCGAACCAGCGAGAACAGATTAAGATTCGTGCCAGTACACTTGAGGAGTATTTTCCGGATGATTTTACTCCAAAGCAGAAGGTGGAACTTATAGAGCGGCTCGTAAAAGAATGGCATGAAAAACAGATTAAAGATAAGGAAAGGAACAGGTGATTATATGAATAAAAATCAGAATATACGATTTAATATGGATAAGGAATCAGATATTATGGCATGGGAGAGCCTTCACAGCAAAGATGTGGGTGAAAGATTTAAGTCACAAAACAGGTTCGTGATTGAAGCAATCAATTATTATTATGAGAGAGTTATGCGTATACAGGAAGATCCATATCTGGAAACAAGGGAAAAAGAAGATGCATTTGCAGACAGGATAGTTGGCGAGGTGGAAAGAAAAGTACTTTCCAATCTACCTGCATTATTTGGATTATATGTAAAGAGAGATTATGAGGAGGAATAATTATGGCGATAGACAGGACAGTTAAGTTTACAGTGAGATTGAATATGTTAAATCCTGCTCATGTAACTATTAATAAGGTTCTGAATGAGTTGAATATGGATATATTTAAGTCAAAGAATCAGTTTTTTATAGATGCGGCAACTTATTATATTGAGAATTATGGGCAGGAAGAATTAACGCAGCCAAAGAAAGAGAAAGTGCCTGAGTTTGTATCAACAGAGGATATGGAGGCTATTGAGGAAAGAATTAGGCACGCTGCAAAGGAAGAAGCACGTCAGGAAGCCAATAAGGAAGTTATGACAATGGTAGGAAGTCTGCTGTCTGCAATTCAGGCTGGTGGAGGTGCTATGTCAGTAATGAATAAAGCTGATGCTGCTATGGAGACAGGAACGAAAAGCATATCTGATGAGGAGTCAGAGGATTATGAAGAAGATGAGACATTAGTACAGAGTGCACTAAGATGGATGGTAAATGATTAGCAATAGAATATAGATTATAGAGACAGGGACTGTGTAGAAATACATGGTCCTTATTTTTATCTGTAAATATTGTAGCGATTGCCGGCATAAAACGATGGCAGAAATAAAAAGAGACTGAACAATCCGACGGCATGGAACTTGAATAAAAGGAAGTTGTGAAAAGAACAAAAGAAGAGTGATGGCACAAAGCGACGTCGTTATAGAGGGGTGGTGGCATAAAGTGAAGTCAGTTCTGAAAAGTGATGTAACAAAGTGCCGTCAATTAATGTGAAAAGACATTTTTATAAGGTTTTAGATATTTATCAGAGCAAGAGATGCTGCAAACAGGGGACAAGATTTGCGGAACGTCAGCTTCTGGATAAGTCAATCGAGAAGATTGCAACTAGAAATATGTTTTATGATGAGCGGGGTAAGCATAGACGTACTAAGAAGGAAATATTGGATGAAAACGGGAATATCCGTAAGAAATGCAAGGTTATTAAAAAGGAAAAGTGTATGAGAGGAATCTGTTTACTGTTTACCAAGAAAAACGAGCTTTTTAAGGCAGATGGATTCTTGGATGAGGTGAAGCGTTTATACACTGATTTGATTAATGTCTGTGCTATAAAGGAAGAGGATAAACTCCATATGTTTGACAGGAACGGGATGTATCTTGCTACTAAGAAAATTGGTAAGAATAATCCCAAGGCGGCGGAAATTGAAGCAGATAACATGGAACGTGTCAGATGGAATCAGACGGTGGACAGAGCATTGATTTCAGGTGTTACCGAGGAGGATATCTTGTGCGTAAAGCGAGAAAAGATATCGGAGGAAGTCAAGCATTCTATTGAATTATATGGGAATAATCCGTCTTTTCTGGCTGAGATTATCAGACTTGCAATTAAGACATTGGAATTGCTGATATCAAAGGTATTACTTGTAGCGGCTAAAATGGCTGAAAAGATTGTGGATGTGGTTCATGAGAAGGTTGTGGAGAAAGAGGTTCCAGTGTTGCTGGAAGAGCCTGAGCGGGCGGTTGCGGTAAAGGAAGAGATAAAGCTTCCTAAGAAACCAGAGGAACTGTTATTGCTATCTAAGTATCCGGTAATTATGGAGCGGGATGCAGAATTGCAGCGTAGGAATAAAGAAATCTTTGCAGTTGAGCAGGAGCGATGCAATTTGGAGATTGAGCTGTCTGAATGTACCGGAGTGTTTAAGCAGAAGCAGAGGAAAGAGTTGCAGGAGAGGATTACACTTTTGGATAAAAAGGTGGCGATGATGAATGCAGAACTTTCACAGGTGCTTAGGGATGCCGGATATTCTAATGCTGCTGAATTCTTTACTGAGCTTTTTGTTGTGCGTGAGGAGAAGCAGAAGTATGAGGGGGCTTGTAAGGTATGGCAGGAGGAGTACGTTAGGGCGAAGATTGAAGCGACGAAGGATGGTCAGTATTATGGAAATGTTCCGTCGCTTGAAAGAGGAAGAACACGTTAGTTTTTGGGGGATTACTAAGTTTGGTAATCCTCTTCCTTTTTATGGCAAAAATAATTGTAATAGTAAGAGAAAAAACAGAGGAAATAAGGTGGATAATATGCTATGATATGTAGTGTAGGTATATTGGCTTTATCAAACCAAACAATGGAGAAAACAATTATGAATATAGGAGAATAATTGGACACTATATGGAGGAGCTATGAAAAAATTAGTTATACTTAGAGGTAATTCAGGTAGCGGAAAAACAACAGTAGCAAGAGCGTTACAAAGAAAGATAGGATTTAATACAATGCTTATTTCACAGGATGAAATTAGAAGAAATATGCTTTGGGTTAAAGATGGCATAGATACGAAAGCATTGCCGCTTATGATAGAACTTTTGAAATATGGAAATGAACATAGTGCCATTGTTATTTTAGAAGGAATTATGTACGACGAGTGGTATAGTCCATTATTTAATGTGGCTAATGAATTATACGGTGCAAATGTGTATTCATACTATTTTGATATACCCTTTGAGGAAACCATAAGACGTCATCAAACAAGGAGTAAAAGCCAAGAATTTGGCGAAGAACATATGCGCCAATGGTGGCGTGAAAAAGATTTTTCATCTGTTCTTAATGAAGAAATTATTTCTTGTGAAATGGATGCGGATGGTATCGTTGAAAAGGTATATGCGGATTTGTTAGAGGAAGAATAGAAAATGAGACAGGATATTATTGAATATTTGCAAAGCGAAATAAAAAGAAGGTGTGAACTGCCAAGTAATTTGTTTGGAATGGGCTGTTTTTATCACATAAAAGCTGTGGTAGATAATGCAGTAATCCTTGCAAAACAGTTTAGTGCTGACGAAGAGATTGTAATCATTGCTGCTTGGTTACATGATGTAGCCTCTATAACAGATTATAGTTTCTATGAAGAACATCACATATATGGTGCTGAAATGGCTAAGGAAATACTGGAGAAGTTTGATTATGATAAAGAGAAAATTGCACAAGTGCAGTCGTGCGTGTTAAATCACAGAGGAAGTATATCAGGAAAACGATTATCGTTAGAGGAATTGTGTGTGGCAGATGCCGATGCAATTTCACATTTTTATAGTGTCCCAAGTCTTCTTTACTTAGCTTATGTTGAAAGAAAAATGAATATTGAAGAAGGTACTGCCTTTGTTAGGAAAAAGTTAGAGAGGAGCTATAATAAGTTATCAGACAGAAGTAAAGAGGTTTACAGAACAAAATATCAGCAAGTGATGAGTGTTTTGGTTTAAGGAGGCAGATATGAAACACACAATGAAATTACGTCCCAGTCCTTTTCGTATGATTGCATGTGGAGAAAAGACATATGAACTTAGATTATATGATGAAAAACGTCAGTGTATTAACATAGGTGATGAGATAGAATTTGTTAATACCAAGACAGAGGAAGTGATTGTAGTAATGGTTAAAAACATACATATATTCAAATGCTTTACTGAATTATATCAAGCGTTACCATTGCTAAAATGTGGTTATACAGAGGAAAATCTGGCAACTGCTCATCCGGCAGATATGGAGGAATATTATACTAAAGAACAGCAGGCGCAGTATGGTGTTGTGGCGTTTGAAGTAGAGAAAATAACAGAACTATAAGAGTTTTTTCGTAGTGCGAAGGAGAACGGTAATGTGTTAGAAGTGAAATTTTATGATACAGTTGATGATGATTTATTGAAGTTTGCAGTGATTATTTCACAGAGGAGGGTGCGGACAAAAAGCTAGACTATCATAGGGCTCTGAAAGGAGCCTTTTATGTATTCACAAGAGCAAAAAGAGACTGCTAAAAGAGAACTTCAAGAAGAAACAGGTGCCGTTAAGTTTGATTTAGAGCCATTATGTGTATATTCGGTCATAGGTAAAACAAGAGCGAATGAGAGTGGGGAGGAATCTTTTGGTTTGCTATGTTTTGCAGAGAACATAGAATTTTCCGGTAAGCTGGAAAGCGAGATAGAGAAGGTTGAACTTATGGATGAATTGCCGGAAAACCGGACTTATCCATTAATACAACCGAACAAGCAGCCAGTTATATGGAGGACTTTATGTGAAACTATAGAAAACGACTTTGCGGGAGATATTCGTAAGTTATTTTGTGACAACGATTATTCTGTCCAAAAGGTAAAAGTGTATATTGCAAAGAACAAGAAGAAGTTTCCTTATCTGGGTGGAAACAAAATCTGCAATTATTGGTTATATGTGATGGAGCAGTATACAGATGTGAAATTTATTGACAGAGATAATATAACGGTGGCTCCGGATACTCATGTAATACAAGCAAGTGAGAGGTTAGGTGTCATTTCTTTGGAAGAGACTGGTCAGAGTGGTATACAGGAAATTGTGGCAAGCAGATGGCAGGAAATTTTGAAGGGGACAGATTTGGTACCTATAGATGTACATACACCAATGTGGTTGTGAAGCAGAGGGAAATTTGAAGTAGAGATTTAATGGAGAATAGAGCCATGATTAAAAAAATCATTTATCACCCATTGACGGCAACTCCATTCAAAAGAAATGCTTTTTATACGGAAATTGCCGCTGTTAAAGAATTGCAATCTTATATCAGATGCTATTGGGGAACAGAAAACCCACATATACAATTTGAAAATGATGATGCACCGGAATTGGTAATTCCGGATACTTGTGCGGATATTATATACCACATAGATTATACCGATAATACCGTAACCGGGGGATTTTGTGGGGTAAATGATTGCAGTTTTCATGCACATGGTAGAGGAAACATAGGTCATATAGTATCAACATTTGCTATTCGTTTTTATGCGTGGAGTGCATATGCATTTTCCGATGATTCCTTGCAATCTACTATGAATGGATATTTCGATGTGGGTTCAAGGTTTGAATGGCTGGACAAGAGTATTCGACCTCGACTGTTGGAGCTAAAAACATTACAAGAAAAGATTTCTTTTACTGAACAAGTATTGCGTAAAAGATTATCTGATGTAAGAGAAAATGCAGTTGTTAACAATACGATACAGAATATTTTACTAAATAAGGGTTCTTTGGGTATAGCAAATTTAGCAAAGGAATCCTTTGTAAGTACCAGACAGTTGGAACGATTGTTTCATGAGTATGTTGGTATTACGCCTAAAAAATTAAGCAATCTGATAAGATATCAATTTCTGTGGAGAGATATTTTGTGTGAGCCGGACTTTGATGCATTAAGCGCGGTTCATAAATTCGGATATACAGATCAATCACACTTATTACGGGAATTCAAGAGATACCATTCCATGGATATACATAATGCAAGAATAATTGCTTTCAAGGATGTCGGAAATATACAAGAGGTTTCTGTATAAATTTTGTATAATAATTTTGAAATTTTGATAGTCAAGAGAGGATGAAGAACTATGAAATACTGTACCACCGTAATAGCAGTGCAAGACATGGAAAAGTCTTTGCAGTTTTATAAGGATTTATTTCATCAGGATGTACTTGTGGATTTAGGAAAAAATAAGACTTTGACTTGTGGCTTGGCATTGCAGCAGGGGTTGGAATATATAGCCGGATTTGATTCGAGTACCATGAAATTTCGCTCCAATACTATGGAGTTGTATTTTGAAACAGAAGATTTTGATGGGTTTATGAAATTGTTAGATTCTTATCCGCAGGTGGAAAGACTTCATGAGCCGAAGACTTTTCCTTGGCTTCAGAGAGGAATCCATATCTTTGATCCGGATGGACATTTAATAGAGGTTCAGGAGAGTATGTATTCGGTTGCCTGTAAGCAGTTTAAAGAAGGTAAAACTATAGAAGAAACTGCGAAGCTGGTTCAACATCCCGTTGATGTGGTGAAGGGGTGGCATGAGGAGTATCAAAAAGAACTGATAAGTGTCTGCGGCACGGATTGTAGTGCGTGTTATTGTTTTGGCAAGATGTGCAATGGCTGTAATTTATGTGAGGGAAAAGTTTTTCATGCACCGGAAGGAAAAGCCTGTCCGATTTATGACTGTGTCATAAATAATAAGTGTATGCATAATTGTGGAGAATGTGGGGAAATACCTTGTAAGATATGGTTTGATACCAGAGACCCAAAGTTTTCTGATGAAGAATTTAATGAAAATATAGCAATGAGGGTACAAACATTGAAAAAGGAATAGAGGTAGTTATGTCAAAGAATAAAGAGCTTGCAGATTACATAATGGATCAACTATGTGATTTAGGAAATGTACGAAACATTCCTATGATGGGTGGATATATTTTTTACTATAAAGAACGGATATTTGGTGGGATTTATGGCAATGGTTTTCTTGTAAAGATTACAGAGGCCAGTAAGAAATTTATGTTGGACAGTGAACCGGAACCGCCATATGAAGGTGCAAAAACTATGTTGCCGGTAACTATTTTGGATGATAGAACGGCATTGCAGAATATGGTGAAAGAAATGTACCCGGAATTGCCGGAGAGAAAGTCCAAAAAGAAAAAAGTATAAATTGTGCGAAGTCACTCAGTTTACGATGATGTAAATTGGAGATTATGCGTTCAATGAATACCCTGCTAACTGTGATGGTTAGTGGGGGATTTTTTGTTTTATAGCAATAATATGTTGAGATTTTTTGTATATGATAGAAAAAATCTATGATAAAATATATATTAGCAATGAACATAAATTTTCTGGGAGGTAGAAGATGCTGTACGATATTAGAACAAGTGAGAAGGCAGCTACCACACTTGAAACATTAACAGGTGTAAATAGGACAATTTGGTTGGCAGAACAATATAAGAATTATGGCAGAATAGATTATACATATGCTGATGATGATGTGAGAAATATTATTACTAAACATGGAGGTCATTATCCAGATTTAAATGATTTAGAGATGGTTGTAACCCATATTACCACAAGTAGTGAAAAATGTAGGCAGATACGTCAACATGGAGTTGTTGACTTGGTAAAGGCATATGAATTTGCAAATAGTGAATTGAGACAATTTTTGGAAAACTATGAAATAAATATAGATATTGAAGCCTGTCGCCTAACATACAAAAAAAGAGTTTATGACATATCTTATGGGAAATGTCCATCGCATTGTGACATTGAAGCACATGCTGCATGGTCTGTAGGGAGAAAATTCTACTATGATTTTACGATATGTGGTTTTTTATCAATAAGTGAAAAAGATGTATATGGTGGATGGGTTCATTGTAGACCAGAGATATTAAGAGATATCGATACACTGCTTGGTACAAGATTATCAGATGAGTGGGAAGCATCTAAAGAATCATATGCCATAGTTTTTAAGGTTTCTGTAAGTGATACTATTTATAATGGTTGGAATTCTAATATAGAATCAGAGATGGTAAAGAGTTATTTGTATGATGCGTATATGTGTATCTGTATAGGACCGGATACAAAGGAAATTTTGTGTAAAAATGGTGTTGCGATTCCGCCAAATCAGCTTCTTGAGTGTCATAGGTTTCAAGAGTGGGATAGGTGATTGCAGATGTATAAAATGGTTTAAATGTAAGGAAAGGTGATTGTGAATGGATGAAGATGTTTTTATAAAATCTGATATAGGAGCGCAGGCAGCATGGAAAGGATTTTCGTCACAGACGCTCTATATAGCATATAGACTTGTTACAGATATTCAAGGTTACGAGTATTATCCGGAAGATATTGAAGATTTAGTAGTTAAGTATAAAGGGGAAGTTATAGAAGCTGTTCAAGTAAAAAATATTACAGCTGCTCTTACAATTTCTCATTTATCTTCAACAAAAACATCAAAAGGCGGTGAAGGGTTTTTCAAGCGAATGTGTAGTCTGCATTCTAAATATTCCAATTTCAAAACTATAAAAGTTGTATATTTTGGAGACTTAGGAGTTGAATTACAGGACTTAGAAAAGGGGGGCGAAAAAACAAAGACTAACATAAGAGAAAAACTTGTTGATAATCATGGTTTATTAGATGACGATGCAGAATGGTTATTAAATTCATTAAAATTTGAAAAAGTAGAAGAAAAACAATTAACTGATGGAATTCATCAGCAGATAAAGAGTTATATGCCTATTATGGCTGCTCCTTATCTGGCACAGTCGTTGCTAGTTCAATATATTTCCAAACTTTCAAAGGAAAAAGGATATACTTGTTTAAAGAGTTGGGAAGAAGAAATACATAAAATAGGTACAAGCATAGCAGGTATTGATGGTTATTTTAAAGAGTATGATAAGTCTTTAATTCGTTTAAGTGATTTAACAACGGACAAGGATTATATCGAATTAAAAGATGAGTTTTTGCAAGGTGTTTCAGCGCATCCTATGCATATCAAGTCTAATCTTGATTTTTTAAGAACTACGTGGATTGAAGAGATTAAAAATTCGGTGCTTAACTATGAAGCAACAATTGTTAAAGGTGTTTCGGGACAAGGAAAATCAGCATTATGTTATAGATATCTATTAGAGATGTATCCGGAAGAATTTGTGTTTTGTATTCGTTCCATTATATCTGAGGGGCAAGCTCAAAATCTTGCCTCAGCATTAATAGCACTTTCAAAGTACTTGGATGATTTTATTATTTATATTGATGTTCAACCGGGGGAAAACAGATGGGCATATTTACTTCAAGAATTACAAATAAGGGGAATAAAAATCCCTATTTTGATTTCGATTCGAGATGAAGATTATAATATTACATCGTTTAACGGAAAAGCAGTTCAGTATAATGTGATCGAATTAGAATTAACAGAAGGTGAAGCACATTGGATATATGATTTTTACACAGAGAATCAACCACATGCAACATTTAGAACTTTTGAAGATGCGTGGAATGTGTATGGCGGAAAGGGCCCATTGATTGAATTTGTATATTTGCTTACAAACAACCAGACATTAACTCAACGTATTGAACAGCAAATAGAAGCAATGATGTTGGAAAGAATTTCGGATTCATGGTTAGAACTTTTGCATCTAGTATGTTTTACAGGTAGCTTGGGGTGTTCGGTAGACTTTAATGCTGTCAAGGGTGTTTTGAAGTGTGATAGTATGAATGCCGCAGTTAAAAGGTTTTCAGATGAGTATTTACTTAGAATTACTACTGATGGAAATAGATTGGAGGCTTTACATCCAGTACGAGCAAACATAATCTACAATGTTTTACGGACAAAGACTGTTATAAACATAAAGGAAGCGCTTATGAAAGCTCTTAATTGTGTTGAATCAAAATATGTGAACATTATCTTAATGGAATACTTTACAAACTACGAGTATTCATTGGATGACATTCAAATGATTGCAAAAAATGACTATAAAGATTGGATTGCATTTGGAAAAGTAATTAAAGCAATTTTGTGGTTAGAAGTAAAACAATATGTTGAAAGTAATATTCATTGTTTTCGGAAACTTAATGAAGAAAAAGGAAAGGGGTGGTTGTGTTTTATACCATTGGATCCTACAGGAATAGATAGATCAAATGAAATAATTGCAGAAAGAATGCTAGAGCATATGCCTGGGAACAAAGAAAGCATTAGAGCTACAATTCATGAAGTAAGAGAAACATTATCCTCGTTATCTCTTGAATACAAATTGCTGGATTGCTTTTTTAGAGGAAGTAAACATCCAATAGTTAAGCCTAAGTCAGATGATGAAAAAACAATGTTTGGGTATTCGTTATTTTGGATGGCAAAACGTAATTATAGTGTTGAGTTACAGATGAATAAAGAGGATATATCTAACATTATATGTTTGGGTGATATACAGGCATGCGCTGATGCAATAAGAGGTTTGAATGAACAATCAACATTGTTGGAAGTTTGTAATATTGCTATAGAGCAATTCGTACAACGCATAATAAGAGAGCATCAAATAGTTTCTTATATTAAGACGGATGAGGAAGTGCGTTGTAAATTTGTACCTCCAATATTAAATGAGAAGGCTACACCGAAAGATGAAAAGAACATAAATCAATATTGGAGAATAAAAATGCTGAATATTTTGCAGCAACTATATCCGAATAAAGAATATATTGATATCGAGTTGCTGGGAGTTAATCTTCTTGCAGATGTCGGGATACAAGCTATGGATTATAAATTACATATGCATAAAAGTAACAGGCACAGTCGATGGATTTCAGAAGTAAATGGATTGGTAAAAATCAGGATAGAATATGGACTAAGACCAGCTTCGTGGATGGAATATGTGAAAGAAATAGATTTGGTACGAAGTAGTGTAAATACATTGCTTATAAATACAATGAAATTAGTTGATGATATATACAAGAAGGGACATTATACGAAGGAGCGATGGACTCATGTTGAATCGCAGATGATGTTTTTTCGTGAGCATATCTTTTATGAAAATATGTTACCCAAAACAATAATGGATCCCTATTGTTTATACTCGGAAGGAACTGTTCAGCATATAGCGGATGATGACTATCCTGTGCAGCAACTGCTTTCAGTAGAAAAATATAAGAAATTTAGAAAAGTTTTTGGAAATGTATATACATCGCTTGATAATTTCTATAATCAGTTTGCAGAATTGCTGTTGGTTAGATTAAACAAAAAGAGTATGGATGATATAAAAAATCAACGATTAGCAATGTGTAATTTATTTTGTGCAGCAAGAGATATTTCTAAGTTACAACAAGAATACAATGCACTTTTTTTGCTATATGGTACACTTGATAAGAATTTTTGTCAGCAAGAGACGGAAAATTTGTTGACTATGGTTAATGTCTGGCGAATTGTATTGGATAGTTTTCCAAGGGGGCAAGCAATAGCATACAATGCAAAACAATCTTTTCGAAAGGGAGTATTGTATCCGGATGATATTAAAGAAAAAATTGCAACTTTCATTGATGGTACAGTATATGAAACAAAGGAAAAAATATATGTTTTATCCAAATGCGAAATGACAGAAGATGATTCTCTAGAAGAAGCATATACTCAATTTGTTCTGAGACTAAGAGAGATATATAAAGAAGCTATTGAATTTTCAAGTAATAGATGGCATATGGAAATAAAAGAAAAACCCATAGTATATATTCCTGTTTTATTCAATGCAGTTAATATGATAGGATTTGAAGTCCCTTTATATAAAATCTTAGATGCAGAAAAAACATTAATTGCAAAGCCTATGATTCCATGTGAGTTTGAAGAAGAAATCAAGGATACAATATTTAAGAATAGTATGGCAAATGAAAATTGGTGCAATACTATTGTAAAAGTCAGTACATTAAAAACAAATTTACAACGATATAAGCAAGTGCTTTCAGTTGATATATGTGAAAAATGTGTAGATGGCGTCGAGTCTTTTAGAGATTCATTTTATCGAGACCTTTTAATATTACTTCATGAAATTGTAGAAAGTGAGGATTTGGTGGAATATGTTGTAGGAAGGGTTTCGGGAGAATTACAAGAGGCGGCTAATGCACTAAATGATTTTTGGGAATATGTTAAAGAATTTAGTGAAAAAACTTTCAATGAAGGAGCGGTAGATGAAATTTTAAGTGTAATTGATTCGGTTGTAGGTATAATGATGATGATACATAAATATGTATTGGACTTGAATGAATAATGTAATCGAGTAGCTATAACACTAATTGGGATTATAGTTAAAAGAGGTTTGCCCCACAATTTAGGGCAAACCTCAACTTTTACAAATTCTATAATAGAGTGGAGTTCACGCATGAAGCTCCACCGGCCGTGCGCCTCGCAAGCAACACAGCACAACCATACATACCATAAATCATAAATAACACAAAAGCAACTATTTTTTAAAGCACACAATTTTCTCCCAGTTTTCGGGGAAGCCCATTTTGGAAAATAGCAGTTCCTGGCTGATGTGTGGGCAGTTCTTGAGAACGGAATAAATTAATCGTTTGAGCTCAGCTTTAAATTGTTTAAATTCCTGATTGTCAATAAGATAACGCAAAGCAATCACTACTGCAAATAGATCCTTCTTACCGATAGCATATTGTCCTTTTTTCTGTGGTAGTTGTAATTTGCTATGTAAAACCGTATCAGGGATAGCTTCATTTACTTGAAATGAATAAAGTCTCTCATTGTGAGCACATACATTTCTACAGCTTGCAAGGATACGGATGAGCTGATGTAACTGAACCTCTGACATATTGGCAAAATTCAGGCTAACCTTGGTGCGGATATCCGAAGTCGTATATTGATACATTTTTGAAATTTGTCCAAACGTAAGAGCATTGGTTGCTACCCATAAAGGGACATTTCCATACACTGTTGCATGATGAGTGATATAACTATAGTTGCTTGGCAAGGCGATAGTTTTACTTAAGGTAGTAATCAGGCGATTTATTTTGCTTTGATTTCTGCGAGTATAGTTATAATTACCTGCAGTTAAATATGCTGTCTGTTGTTCTCCGTATTTTTCGCAAAAGTAGTAGGAAAGCATGGATTTCAGCTGCCTTTCCACATGTAATATGTATTTTAGAAAGAGCGTTCTTAATTCTTCGTCAAAGTAATAGAAAGCGGTAATTTCTTCAAAAGTAACACCATGTAGATAATTACCGGATGGTTTATGTTTAAATAAATCCTTATAACCGCCGATTAATGAAAAATAGCTTAACTTTTGTAAAGTGGTTTTGGCAAATTCAGGATCAGAAATAATAAGCTGTTTTTCTTTTTCCAGCTTTTCGATTTGCTCATCATATGTGAAAAATGTTTTATTAGTCATCTCTGAATCCTCCTTTATTTTGGCATAAAAAAAGTGGAGCCCACGCATGGAACTCCACCGGCTGCGGGCATCGCAAGTTTCCGCAGCGCAACCACTAAAGATACTATACCATTGATATCTGGCGATGTCAAACAGTTTTTCCTAGTGGCATTAATAGTTTATGCGTTTCTGCGTGTGATATTCTTATTTTGTTGATTTTTGGCATTCAGCCATTTTTCTTTATATTCCAGTGCTTTCTCAGGCTTGTGCCCTCTGGCATACAGATTATTCAGATACCCGTATACAGATTTTAGATAGTCATTCTCTGAAGCATAATTATAATATGATGAAACAGCAGTATAAGACGAAACTGAATCAGAATCACTGGTATCCATAGCAGCACCGATAATACACTCTGCTGCCAGTAGATTCTTTTCGGCATCTATTGGTTTACCTTCCTTTAATGCAATTATTCCGGCGGCAAGCCGGCAAAAGCCATAATCCAAAGTATTGTTGCCTTCATTAGCTGTCACAAGAGTATCATATTGATTAAGGACAAGTTGTGCAAGTTCTAAATCATCAGCAAGTATCAGCATATTTACAAGGTTAAGCATCTGCTGAAGCATATCGTGCGTTTCAATTATGCCGGTGTCAGCATATGAAATTCTTATCTCAAATGCCTTGTATAAGGCTTCGGTCGCTTTATCAGCTTTTTTAAGAGCAAGATATACATTGGACAGATTGTTGTAAAGATTTGAGAGTAGATTAATATAGCGTTTCTGATTCATGGTGTTCATAGTGTCATCTTTATTTTCAAGCAGGTGTATAGCTTTTTCACGTTTCTTTACAGCCACATCATAATCCTTTCTCATGTATGCAAGCTCTGCTTTGTAGTCTAAAAGCAATGCCCTATCACAGACAGAATCGATATGCTCCTGTTCCATAAGGTATGATATCCGGTCAGCCAGTTTTGACATATAATCCCTGACAGAGTATTTTTCAAGATATGGAAACATATCCTGAAGGAATAACAGATAACAGGCAGAATTATCATTGATGATGTTTTCTACAACACTTATCATAGCCTGTATCGTATTATCGGGCTTTCGGACTTCTAAGCCATGCATCAAGCAGATTGAGTGAAGACTGTTTACAAGTGTCTGATAATTGGAAATGCAAGGATTTAATTCCTCATATATGATTTCCTGTATAAGAGGATGCAGGTTTATTTTCTTATTCTCTATGTCATCCGTTATAAAACCATATCGGGCAAGATAATTAACATCATTCAAAGAGGCGAGCTGCAGCCAGTTCCTGAAATGATTCTTATACACGCCGGATACCGGAAGGATTGACAGGTTCTTAAGTATATCGGTTTGAGAAGAATTAAGCCGGCTGATCTGCATAAGAATACGCAAATGTTCAATCATAAGCCCATCATGATAATCCCCATCTTTATATAATTCCACATTTTCACTATCTGTGATATTAAGCCCACACTGCTTTAATTCATGCAGTAATTCATCAGGCTCAAGACCGCCTGCTGCAAGTGAAAGAGCTGATAATACGACAGTCAGGGTGTGGGAATGAACTTCTCTTATTATCTGTTTAACTGTTTCAGTATCATCATCCGAATAAGGACAATGCGAAGCAAAAAGCTGTAAAAGGTCTTTTTCAGATGCTATCTCTTTAATCTTAATCGAAGCATATTGTTTTACTTCACAGCGTGTCGTGACAAGCAATTCAAAATCATTCTTTACAAATTCTTTGAAAAAAGCATCATCCTTAGGAAGTGCATTAAAGTTATCCAGTATCACAAGGCTGTCCTGATGCAGGGAGCGTAGCAGTCGGTAATGTGAGTCAAATAGAGCATTCTCATCCATATCTGATGTATCATCTGAAAATTCCATGGCTGCAATGTCTTTTCGCAGTCTGCCGGAATAAAACAGGTAGATGATATTGGTATATTTCTTTTTATTCCTGCTGGCATAATATTTTGCCAGTTCACTTTTTCCTATTCCTGCGATTCCATTTATGAAAACAACGGATTCAGAAGCAAGCAGTCTGCCACATTCTTTTATCTCATCATTTCTTCCGATGAATTCTTTCACAACAGCCGGCAAACGATTACTTAGCAGAATGTCAGTAAGCTCCGGTGAATACAGGTTCTTTCTGTTATGGTCAGATAATATGGCATAAAGCATAACATCTGTAAAAAATGTGGCATTATCATCAATAGCAGTTAATTCATCAGCCTTGGTAATGCCAATTATTTTTCGACTGTTATTAATCATATCTTCCATTAAATATCTTGCATTAGAAACATTTATAAGATTAGGAATAATCTTATTTTCAAAGTCCGTAATCATCTGATTACGCCCGGTATCATTTTTGTATTCATTCAGAATATCCACAGGAACAGGTCTTGCTCCATTACACCAGCGGCTGAATGTGATGTTATCTTCTGAGACTTCACCATAGTCTGAGGCTTCATCCGAAAGGCAGAGCGAAAAAAGGTCACGCACAAGCCGGTGCTGTGGGTAAGTCTTTATTTTATTGTCAAGTAATGCACCTGTCACATGTGCAAATGTCAATTGATTTTTCATACTTTCTCCATGTCTATGTCAACTTCTGGTCAACATGCCGTCAATGTGTTTCGTTCTCAAAATTCACTATCATTATCACAACAAAACATAGCCAGCAGACATCAGAAGATATCTGAAATGGCTATAAACATTATAACATAGAACAAACATATGTTCTACAACTTTTTGTACATTGAAAATTAAATGAGTTTTATCATATGCCAACAGAATCTGCGAAGATGTTTCCGGTAGGAAACGGAGCGGGTGAAGACACTTCCGTCAAGGGTGGGAAACGGACTCGAACAGGAGTAGCCTACAGGTCACGAAGAGATTCGTGGGACTAAAGGTCAGTTGAGAGACTGACAGCATGTGGTATGTAGAAAGCCAAATGAAGTATATTTCAACATTGCTGATAAGATGAAACTCATCAGGCAGAAGCTTAAAGGGGCTGATGTACTTGATGAATTTGACAGAGTAGTATTTGAAAGCATTGTGGAGAAAGTCGTTGTCGGTGATATGGAAGAGAATGGCACAGCTGACATTTGTGCTAAAGGGTATGGATGATAGAAGCATACCATATGCCAGAGAACGATATATGAATCTTCGTGAAAAGGCTGTGTAGACAACAAGGAGGAGCTTAAAATGAGCGATAATCATGACTTGTTGAATGATAATAATATGTGTTCTTTTGAAGAACACGAGGCAGAAAATGTGTGTTCCAACAAAGATGCCGTTGCATATAGAAACAATCGTGGGTTTGTCACGAATAAAGTAAGGTATTTACTGGGGTGCAGAGATATTTATATGTTGAATAAAATAGTTTTGCCACCCACAGAATAAAATATCATAGAATTAAACAAACCAGAGTTAAACAATGTAAACTTTTATCTGTTTTATTGTTTAGCTTTGGTTTTTTTTATAATAAAATTGTATTTTTTAAAGAAATCCCACTAATTTAGTATAAATTATATGGATTAATAGTTGACAATCTAGGAAAATGTTGTATTATTATATCATACTATTTAGATAGGAATAATTAGAAAAGGGGAAACGTATGAGATTCAATACAGCATTATTGCATGGCGATTTTAGAGGTGATGCAGCAACAGGTGCTACATTGACACCGGTATATCAGTCAAGTGCATTTGAACATAAGACAGCAGAAGAACTTGAAAAGATATTTCATAATCAGGCACCAGGTTATTCATATACAAGAATAGCTAATCCTACAATCGATGCATTTGAAAAGAGAATGACGGCTCTTGAAGGCGGTGCTGCAAGTGTTGCATGTGCTTCGGGAATGGCAGCCCTGTACAATGCTTTCTGTAACATACTTCAGGCAGGAGATGAGATTGTATCAAGTGCCAGCCTTTATGGTGGAAGTATTGATTTATTCAGAGACCTTGAAAGTTTTGGAATTACAACAAGGTATGTTGAGAATAATAACTGGGATGAATTTCAGGCAGCAACTAATGAGCATACAAGATTATATTTTGCAGAGACAATTGGTAATCCGAGGTTAGACGTAACCGATATAAAGACACTTTCGGAGCTTGCACATAAGAATGGTGTTCCACTTATTATGGATAATACAGTAGCCACAGCATATCTTGTAAGACCTTTAAGTCTTGGAGCTGACGTTGTTGTTAATTCAACATCTAAGTATATTAATGCTAACAGCAGTGCTATTTCAGGAGTTATAACCGATGGTGGTAAGTTCAAGTGGGATGCAGAGAAATATCCGGGAATGAAGGCATTTAAGAAATTCGGACCATTTGCATATACAGCTAAGTTAAGAAACGGTCTTTTTAGAAATACTGGTGCATGTCTTTCACCACAGAATGCTTTTTATAACAGCATTGGAATGGAAACACTTGGTATACGAATGGAGCGTATATGCAGTAATGCTAAGAAGCTTGCTGAGTTTTTCAGTTCAGAATATAAGGATATAACTGTTAATTATCCAGGTCTTAAAAGCAGTAGATGGCATGATATAGCTACAGCACAATTTGGCGGGAATGCAGGTGGAATTATTACAATAAGAACAGGAAGCAAAGCAAAGGCATTTGCAATAATTAATGCACTTAAGCTTCCACTTATTGTTTCTAATATTGGTGATACTAAGACACTTGTTATTCATCCTGAATCGACACTTAATGTACATAGTACAGAGGAGGAGAAAAAGACGGCAGGTGTATTTGATGACCTTATAAGAATAAGTGTTGGTATAGAGGATATCGAAGATTTGATTGAAGATTTCAGACAGGCAATTAAAACAGCAGAGAATATATAGAGAGGTATTTATATGGCAAAGATTGATTATGCATCATTAAAAAAAGGTGGTTTTATGAGACAGAAGCAGAAAGGCTACTTCTCATTAAGAGTACAGGTTGTAGGTGGTAATCTTACAGCAGAAAATATTAAGGCTATCGCAGATGTATCAGAAAAGTACGGTAAGGGTTATGTACATATGACATCAAGACAGGGAATAGAGATTCCATTTATTAATTTTGATAATATCGAGGAAGTAAGAGCACAGCTTGCTGATGGAGGAGTTAAGCCGGGGGTATGTGGACCAAGAGTAAGAACAGTTACAGCATGTCAGGGTAATGCAGTCTGTCCGAGCGGCTGTATCGACTCTTATGATATAGCCCAAAAGCTCGACAGCCATTACTTCGGAAGAGAACTTCCACATAAGTTTAAGTTTGGTGTTACAGGATGTCAGAATAACTGTCTTAAGGCTGAGGAAAATGATGTCGGCGTTAAGGGCGGTATGAGAGTAAAATGGGTTTCTGATAAGTGTATTAACTGTGGTGTATGTGAAAAGGCATGCCGTGAAGGTGCTATTAAATGTACAGGTACTGAGGTTATAGTAGACCAGTCAAAGTGTACATATTGTGGCAGATGTGCAAAGGCATGTCCGACAGATGCATGGGATACAAAGAGTGGTTTTATTGTTTCATTCGGTGGATTATTTGGTAATCATATATATAAGGGAGAGAATCTCTTGCCATTAATCGAAGATGAAGATACATTATTCAGAGTTACAGATGCAGCAATAGGATTCTTTGAAGATTATGCTAATCCGGGAGAAAGATTCAGACTTTTACTCCAGAGAGTAGGAGAAGACGAATTTAGAAAGAGAATTAAGGCAGCATATGATAACAAGCCGGTTGAAGCATAGTTTAATTAGAACACATTTATAATGTTACAGATATATTAATAAATGCTGGATTTTATTATGATATGTTAATTACATATGCCATAAACAGATTGTAATAAATAGATTGAATAAATCGGACATCATAGATGTAAAGTATAATATATGATTTTGAATAAATCGGACATTACAGATATGAAAATAACATATGTCTGATTGAATAAATCGGACATTGCAGATATGAAAATAACATATGCCTGATTGAATAAATCGGACATAACTAAAGAAAGGAAAATGAATATGGAAATAGCAGGAATTAAGATTGATGATCAGGTTGATATTACTGATAAGGTATGCCCATTAACATTTGTTAAGGCTAAAGTTGCATTAGACGAGCTTGACGATGGAGAGGTTATAGCTATAAGAATGAATGATGGAGAACCTGTTCAGAATGTGCCAAGAAGCATTAAGGAAGAGGGACATCAGATATTAAAGCTTGTCAATAATGAAGATGGAACATATAACCTTATTGTAAAAAAGGTTGAAGATTAATTATTGCAGAATACGAAGAAAGGAGATAAGACATGGCGGCAAGAGTTGGTAAGGATGATTTTAAAGAGAAAGTATTAGACAGTTCACTACCGGTACTTATTGATTTTTATTCAGACAGTTGCGTTCCTTGTAAGAGAATGACTCCGGTTATAGGAGATATCGAGGATGATAATGAAGGAAAACTTTCAGTATATAAGGTAAATATTAACTTTGATGCAGAAGTTGCAGAGGAGTATGGAGTGCAGTCGGTTCCTACACTTGTTTTATTTAAAGATGGAAAAGAGCTTGCAAGACAGACAGGCGCTGTAAGAAAGGATGCATTAAGCCAGTGGCTTACAGATAATTTGTAATTATTAGTTGTGAGCTTACAGACCAGCGTTATTGGACAATATTAAATTTGTTATTAATAAAATGTATAAGTGACAGAAGTATTTTGTCCTTAATAGTAAACATGAATAAAAAGCCGTCATGGCAGAAAGAGGAAGATATGCAGATTATAGTATCAGGAACAAAAAAAGAAGTTAAAGATGGTTTGACATTACCAGAACTTATCGAGCTTGAAAATGTTGAAACACCGGAATATGTTACAGTATCTATTAATGAAGAATTTGTTGACAGTGATAAGAAAGCTTCAACAGTCTTAAAAGAAGGTGATAATGTAGAATTCCTTTATTTCATGGGAGGTGGAAGCTATGGCGTTAACTGATGAGCAGATTGAAAGATATTCAAGACATATTATTCTAAAGGAAGTTGGCGCAAAGGGTCAGAGAAAGCTTCTTAATTCAAAGGTATTGATAGTAGGAGCAGGCGGACTTGGTGCTCCGGCAGCTATGTATCTTGCAGCAGCAGGTGTTGGTACTATTGGTATCGTTGATGCTGATGATGTAGACCTTAGTAATCTCCAAAGACAGATTATCCATCAGACAGCCGATATTGGCAAGGCTAAGGTTAAGTCTACCAAAGAGACAATCAATGCAATGAATCCTGATGTTGTAGTTAATACATACAGAGAATTTCTTACAAGTGAAAATATTATGGAAATCATAAAGGATTATGATTTTATTATTGATGGAACAGATAATTTCCCGGCGAAATTCCTTATCAATGATGCCTGTGTTATGGCTAAGAAGCCATTTTCACATGCAGGAATTATCAGATTTAAGGGTCAGCTTATGACTTATGTACCGGGAGAAGGACCATGCTACAGATGTGTATTTAAGAATCCACCACCAAAGGATGCAGTGCCTACATGTAAACAGGCTGGAGTTATTGGTGCTATGGGTGGTGTTATTGGAAGCCTTCAGGCAATGGAAGCAATTAAGTATATTACAGGGGTAGGCAAGCTTTTAACAGGTTATCTTTTAACTTATGATGCAATCAATCAGGAGTTCCATAAGATTAAACTTCCGTCAGATACACATGGGTGTGCTGTATGTGGAGATAATCCTACAATTACAGAGCTTATTGATTATGAACAGGTTGAGTGTACAGACCATATTTAAAATTAGAATGTAATATGTTTATCAATACATAATGTACAAAATTTAATACATACTATGAATATGCAATTATAATATGGAGCTGCCGTTATAAAGGACTTTGATAAAACGTTAACAATCCTGAGTGCGGCAGCTTTAGTGCATTATTGTTAGATAAATGTATATTGGATTAGAATAATAAGGAGATTAGCATAAGATGATTTCAATGAATAAAGCAGATTACGAACACATACTTGAACATGCAAAATCAGTAGTTCCTGAAGAAGCCTGTGGACTTATTGCAGGTACAATAGAAGATGGTAATAAAATTATCAGAAAAGTATATATTTTAACAAATATAGACCATTCAAATGAACATTTTACATTGGATCCAAAGGAACAGTTAGCAGCTGTCAAGGATATGAGAGCAAATGGTTTTGCACCACTTGGTAACTGGCATTCACATCCTGAATCACCATCAAGACCATCGGAAGAGGACAAACGACTTGCATATGACAGTAAGGCAAGCTATATGATTCTTTCATTAATGGATGCAGACAATCCTGTACTTAATTCATTCCATATTGAAGGCGATGTTTCAACAAAGGAAGAACTGGTAATATGTTAGATATTATAATAATTGGAAGTGGACCGGCAGGACTTACGGCAGCGATATATGCAAAAAGAGCGCAGCTTAATGCTATGGTTGTAGAAAAAGAATATCTTGGTACAGGGCAGATTGCCGAAAGCAGTCTTGTAGATAATTATCCGGGCATGCCACAGACTGATGGTTACAGTCTTGGAGAGGCCTTTAGGGAGCATGCTGAAAAACTTGGAGCGGAATTTATTGAAGCTGAGATAACTTCAATAGAAAAGCTTGAAAATGGGTTTATATGTAAATGCAATAATGGCGATGAGCTTGAAGCTGCTAATATTATATATGCGGCAGGCTGTAAGCATAGAAATCTGGGAATAGATGATGAGAAAAAATATTACGGCAAGGGTATTTCTTACTGTGCTGTATGTGATGGTGCATTTTATAAAGATAAGACAGCTACAGTAATAGGTGGCGGTGATACGGCTCTTGATGATGCAATGTATCTGTCAGATATATGCAGCAGAGTTAATCTTATTCACAGAAGAGATGAGTTCCGTGGTTCAAAGCTTACACTTGAGCATTTAAAAGCAAAAGAAAATGTTAATATTATAACTAATGCAACAGTTCAGGGAATTGAAGGTGAAGGAAAGGTTGAAAGAGTTATTTTGAGTAATGGCATGACAGTTCCAACAGATGGAATATTTGTTGCAATAGGAATGATACCACAGACAGAATTGCTTAAAGATTTTGATGTGCTTGACAATAATGGATATGTTAAGGCGTCAGAAGATTGTATAACATCGTGCGATGGATTATATGCTGCCGGTGATGTAAGAACAAAAAAATTAAGACAGGTTATTACAGCGGCGGCTGACGGGGCTGATGCTGTGCAGTCAATTTTAAGCAGCAGATAATTTATATATCTATATGGTTAATTTGTATTACAGGCATTGCAAATTAGTCATTATGTATATAATTGATATGCTGATTATTCATAAGTTCATAAATGAACCGGCTATTTATGCCGCAGATGCCACGAATTAGCTTTTATTGCATGACCAGATCTGATATTTTGCCTGCTATTTCTCCGGTATTAAACATGTCTGCGGAATGGAGATTAGTAATGAAAATATAAATTTATAATGTCTGTAGAATGGAGAGTTATGGATATGGAATTGAAAAATGTAAAAAATAGTGCCGCAGAGTTAATCGGCAATACACCAATGCTATATGTTCATAAATATATGAAGGCTGTTAACGCAGAGGATACAGCAATTCTTGCAAAGCTTGAATATTTTAATCCGGCAGGTTCAGTTAAGGACAGAGTTGCACTTGCCATGATAGAAGATGCAGAAGAAAGAGGAATATTAAAGCCGGGCTCAACTATTATTGAGCCGACATCGGGAAATACAGGAATAGGAATTGGCTGTGTTGCAACAGCTAAAGGATATAGGGCCATTCTTACACTTCCTGAGACAATGTCAGTTGAAAGACGTAATCTGTTACAGGCATATGGTGCTGAAATTGTACTTACAGATGGGTATAAAGGAATGAAAGGTGCAATTGATAAAGCAAATGAATTAAAGGAACAGATTCCGGGTTCTATAATATTGGGACAGTTTGAAAATCCTGCTAATCCTGCTGTGCATAGAAAGACAACAGGACCTGAAATATGGGAGCAGACAGATGGAAAGGTTGATATTTTTGTAGCCGGAGTTGGAACAGGTGGAACTATTTCAGGAGTTGGTGAATATCTTAAATCTAAGAATCCTGATATTAAGATTGTAGCTGTTGAGCCAGCGACAAGTCCTGTGTTATCCGAGGGCAGGCCGGGACCACATAAAATTCAGGGGATTGGAGCCGGATTTATTCCGAAGACACTTAATACATCTATATATGATGAAATTCTTAAGATTGAAAATGATGATGCATTTGATGAGGGCAGAAGATTTGCAACATCAGAAGGAATACTTGTAGGAATAAGCTCGGGTGCTGCTTTAAAGGGAGCTTCAATACTTGCTTCAAGACCTGAAAATAAGGGTAAAGTAATAGTAGTATTACTTCCGGATTCAGGAGACAGATACTTGTCAACATCTCTATTCTCAAAGCCTCATAGATAAATTGTTATTTGTTGAAACAAGGGGTGTAGTGGGGAAGTGGCGGATTGTATTGGGAATTTTAAAACGATGGATGA
>OGOA01000604.1_pt1 | contig 24281 bp, 15 predicted proteins | sample 1573621 | NCBI WGS metagenome assembly OGOA01 (sample SAMEA2581917, study PRJEB24529) | metagenome | biome: Human gut stool | place: China | collected 2011
AGGTGGTTACTTTTGTGGAAGCGGATTTCATCTATACCGTTATCTGTTCCGTTCTCGTTTTCTGTTTCTTCAATTTCCGCAAGCATGCCAAGTGCTTTGCCGGTGATGTGGGTTCTGTGAGCATTGCCTTCATTCTTCTTTTCTTGATAGGAAGACTTATCATTGGAACGGGTGATTTCAGCTGGATAGTTCTTTTATCCGTTTATGGTGTTGACAGTGTACTGACTATCATTCACCGCCTGATGCTTCATGAGAATATCGGTTTGCCGCATCGCAAGCATCTGTATCAGATTATGGCGAATGAGCTGAAGATTCCCCATATAATGGTTTCTTCTATTTACATGGCAGTGCAGGCAATCATCATCGTAGGATATATAATGTGTTTAGGTTACGGTTATTGGTATTTGGCAGGTATAATTCTTTTACTTTGTTTTCTTTATATCTGCTTTATGAAGAAGTATTTCGGATTGCACCAGTCTACGTGAGTAATGCTGAAATGTGATGATTAGTAAAATAATGAAAGGCGATGGAGACTAAAATCTCCATCGCCTTTCGTCTTATTTTTGAAATATAAATTGTACCTTTGTCATACACCAATCAGGTTATAATAACATGGAACAGATGCGTAAGCTGCCGATAGGCATACAGACTTTTGAGGAAATACGTAGGGATGGTTATCTCTATGTAGATAAGACGGCTATGGTTTATCAAATTGCAAATGTAGGTAAACCTTATTTCCTGAGCCGTCCCCGTCGTTTTGGCAAGAGTCTGCTTCTTTCTACCTTTGAAGCCTACTTTCAAGGACGCAAGGATTTGTTTCAAGGTTTGGCCATCGAACAGCTGGAAAAGGAATGGGAAGAATATCCGGTTTTGCACTTGGATTTGAATGCCCGGAAATATGAAACTGCTGCTGACCTGACGGCTATGCTTAATCAGTATCTGGAGAAATGGGAGCTGCTCTATGGTCAGGAGAAGAAAGACCGTAGTCCGGAAGAGCGTTTTGCTTACGTGATAGAGCAGGCATGCATGCAGACAGGAAAGCAGGTTGTTGTGCTGATTGATGAGTATGACAAGCCATTGCTTCAAGCGGTCTTGGATGAGAACTTGCTGGATGAGTATCGGAAAATATTGAAAGCGTTCTACGGTGTCTTGAAGAGCGCTGACCGTTATCTTCGTTTTGTTTTCCTGACCGGAGTGACCAAGTTTGCGCAAGTAAGTGTATTCAGTGACTTGAACCAGCTGAATGATATCAGCATGGATAGAGCATACAATGCTTTGTGCGGCATTACACAAGATGAACTTATAAAAACATTTGGCCCGGAAATACAACGGTTAAGTGAGAATGAAGAACTGACTTTGGAGGAAACGATTTTTCGTTTGGCAAAGAAATATGACGGCTATCATTTTTGTGAAGATACTTCGGTGGGGCTTTTTAACCCTTTCAGCCTTCTGAATGTATTCCAGAAATTGAAGTTCGGCAACTTCTGGTTTCAGACGGGTACACCTACTTATTTGGTGGATTTATTAAAAAAGAGTGACTATGATCTTCGCCTTTTGCTGAATGGCGTAGAGGTTACTGCCTCTGCCTTCTCTGAATATCGTGCAGAAGCTAATAATCCTCTGCCTATGATTTATCAGAGCGGTTACTTGACTATAAAAGCTTATGATAAAGAGGTTTGCCTTTATACGCTTCAATTTCCGAATGATGAAGTTTGTTATGGTTTCCTCAATTTTCTGGTTCCTTTTTATACTAAAGTTACTGATGATGAAACTGGTTTCCACATCGCTAAATTCATGCGTGAATTGAAGAGTGGGGATGTGGAGGCGTTTATGGAGCGTCTTAAGATATTCTTCTCCGGTATTCCGTACGAGTTGAGTGATGATACGGAACGTCATTATCAGGTTATTTTTCATGTAGTGTTTACTTTGCTGGGACAGTTCATCCGGTCCGAGGTTCGCAGCAGCCGCGGCCGTGCGGACGCAGTAGTTCATACCCCTACCGCTATTTATGTTTTTGAGTTCAAACTGGACGGTACGGCCGACGCAGCTCTGAAGCAAATAGATGAGAAAGGTTATCTGATTCCTTATACCTTGGATGGCAGGAAATTAGTGAAAGTAGGTGTGAACTTCAGTAAAGAAACACGGAATATTGATGAATATATTGTCGTGGAGGAATAGGAACGAACAATCCTATATACGGAAAAGGCGATGGAGAATCAAATCTTCATCGCCTTTTCCATATATAGGATTTCATTTTATTTCTTCATTCTCAGCACCCGTATTCCCGTCCATTTATTATTGTCTTTCAGCATTTGGGACAAGGGGACTTTGGAGACGACCACTTTCTTGTCGGTAGAGGAAGCGTGTACCAGCAGGAGTTTGTTATCCGCATAGAAAGCGATTCCCATGTGGGCCACATCCAGCCCCGGAGTGTTGGTGGTGATGGCTATGATATCGCCGTCTTTAATCCACGGGAGGCCATCAGCGGGAAGTTTGGCTTTGGGAAGATAGTGAACTTCCTTGCCGGACAAGGATTGCTCAATTTTCTTCATTTTGGCTACGTTCTCCGGCGAATTGGCCAGCTGCTTGTACAGTTGGGGATGGGAAGACATGTAGGAGATAGACAACCGTTCGGTGTCGGGACTCATGGCGCCCGTTACATCTTGAAGGAAGCCGTTGCGTACGCCATTGTTTATCCAGTCGGCAATATAATGCAGGCGGGAAGTGTACCCGTCGATTTTACCGTCACGGTAACGGATTTTTTGCAGGTTATCGGCGAAAGCGCTTTCCGAGATGTCTCCGTCGGCCAATTTGGGGGTAAGCGTCTCTGCCAGTACATATTCCACCAGCGTGGTACAGTCTACTTCATCGCAGTTGATGACGAGTTCCTCGGGACCATCTGCTTCCAGCGTATGGGCTACGTATGGCACATCCAGATACTTTATTCCATTGCTCAACATATCTTTCCCTCCCTGGGCAGAAACGGAAGTTACCATGGCTGCGGCGCAGAGGGCGCTGAACATAAATTTAGTCATTGTTTTCATTTTTCTCTCTTTTGATTATTATTGTTCTTAAACGTAAAAAGGATGCAGCAAATTTACTACATCCTTTTTATAAAAGCTTAATCCGGAGGGATTAAATTCAATATTGCCGGATTAAATATTTATAATCCTCCTTTTTATCGAACGGAACAAGGGAGAAACCGTATTCAATGGCATTCTCCTTGCCCGGACGGATCAGATAGGGTTCATGGGCGGTTGCGCCCCAACTGTCGTCTCCACCGACACCCATCATGCGGTAGTCAATGAACAAATCGACCATCTTTTCCGGCAGAGGGTCGGTGAGGTGGCGGTGATGGGTCTTTTCGGTACGCGGAGCGCCGTTGTCAATCGTGTCGCCGCTGTCCATACTTTCCAGGGGATAGTTGGAGGCGTTCAGCTCAAAGGTGCGGTCGGCGATGAGCAGCAAACCACGTTGCGTCTTATCGGTAAGAGCGCACCAATAGATGTCCGTGCGATGGTTGTTCTCCTGCGGGCGGACATACGGCTCGTACATATCCTTGACCGGGATGGCGTACTCTCCGATGAACTGGGAGGTACGGCGGTCTCGGTAATTCTCTTTCGGACCGCGACCGTAGTAGGTCAAGTCTGTAAAGCTTTCCGGCAACTGCATCCGCAGGCCTACACGCGGTATCATCGGAGCTTGGTCTCCTTCGGCCACGAACCGGTTGTCTACCTTGATGACTCCGCTGGCATATATCTTATAGGTGATGTCCCAACGGGCGTCTGTCTGTGGAAAACGGTAGGTCACCTTTATTGTCGTGGCATTGCTGCCCGGAGTCACTTGGAAACTTTCGGCTTTTGGTTCCTGGTAGCTTGCCTCTTTCCAGGCTTTGAGGCGGACGGGGAGGTTGGCTCCATAATCATTGTCCGTCGGTGCACGCCAGAAGAATGGCCGGGGACCCTGACCGTTCAGTATGTACTCGTGTTTCTTGTACAAATAGGAGGTGAGCAGGCCGCTTTGCTTGTCGAAGGTGGCTTTGAAGTCGGGACCGGAGAACGCCACCAAATTTCCCTCTTCCTTAGAAGTGGCGGGCTGCTGTGCCGTAGCCTCTTTCTTGTAGAAGGTATGGACGTAGGTCTGTTCGCGTGCGATGACCGTGCCGGCCGGGAGGAAAGGCTCTGCCGTCTTGATGGCTGCATAGAACTCGATGCGCACATCTCCCGTTGTCTGTTTCTCTTTGGGTATGCCGTTCAGAAAGCCGGTGGTTACCGTCTTGCCCGGTGCGGCATGGATATTTTCAATCTTGCCACGGTAGACTTCCTTTCCGTGGTCGCGTATGATGTAGTAGAAGTCGTACTTGTCGAGATTGGTGAAGGAGAAATCATTGCGGATTTTCACGGTGGAAGTCTGCTTGTCGAAATCAAGGAACTTGATGTTCTGGTATACTTTTCCCATCTCTTCTGTCTGCGGCTTGACACTGCGGTCGGGGTATACCACGCCGTTGATGCAGAAATTGCCGTCGGAGGGCGTGCCGTTCTCGCCATAATCGCCGCCATAGGTCCAGTATTTACGGCCGTCGTCTGTTTGGGCGGCAAAGCCCTGGTCTACCCAGTCCCAGATACAGCCGCCCTGGAGGATGGGATATTTTTCGATGATGTCCCAATACTCCTGGAAGTTGCCGAGACTGTTGCCCATGGCATGGGCATATTCGCAAAGAATGAGGGGACGCGTCATCTCCTTATTTCGGGCATACTTCTCCAGATAGGAAGGGGACGCGTACATCGGGCAGTAGATGTCCGTATTCCACTCCAGCAGTGCGCGTTCATACTGGATGGGACGACTGTCGAGCGTCTTCAAGGTGTTGTAGGTAACGTAGAAATTCAATCCGTTTCCGGCTTCGTTGCCCAGCGACCAGATGATGACTGACGGATGGTTCTTGTCCCGTTCGTACATATTCATGGTACGGTCGAGGTGGGCATTCATGAAGAGCGGATTGTTTCCCAGCGTGCCGCCTACACGCAGGTCGTAACCCATGCCGTGACTTTCGATATTGGCTTCGTCGATGACGTAGATACCATATTCGTCACAGAGTTCGTAGAAACGTTCCTGCTGGGGATAGTGGCAGGTGCGTACGGTATTGACATTGTATCTTTTCCAAAGCTCGAAGTCTTTCTTCATCAGCTCTTCGGAGACATAGTGACCGGTGTTCTCGTTGTGTTCGTGATAGTTCACGCCTTTCACGAGGATAGGTTGTCCGTTTACCAACAGTTGCTTGTCCTTGATTTCTACTGTACGGAAACCTACTTTGCAGCTTGTCGCTTCAATCACATCTCCGTTCGGGCGCTTCAAGCTGACGACGAGGGTATAGAGGTTGGGCGTTTCGGCTGTCCATTGCAGGGGTTCCTGGATGGTCTTCTTGGTGAATTCCACTTCCGTTTGGTCACCGCTGACCTGAGTAGAGGACTGGGCTATCTGCTGGTCGTTCTTGTCCAGCAGGCGGTAACCAACGACAAATGGGGAATTTTGTCCGCTTTCATTGGTAAACTGCACCTTTACCTTGAGGATACCATTCCGGTAGTTCTCATCCAAAGGAGACTCCACCTTGAAGTCCGTGAGATGGATTTGAGGCTGGGCATATAAGTAAATGTCCCGTTCGATACCACTGATGCGCCAGAAGTCCTGGCATTCCAGATAGTTGGCATCGGAAAAGCGGTGTATCTGAATGGCAATGACATTCTTCCCTTTCTTGGCAATGGCGCTGACGTTGAAACGCGCCGGAGTCTTTGCATCTTTACTCATGCCTACAAACTTGCCGTTGAGGTAGTAGAAGGCTGCCCCGCGTACGCCGTCGGCACTCAGGAAAATTTCCTTATCGTCCCAGTCTCCCGGAAGAGTGAACTCGCGGCGGTAGGTGCCGGTGGGATTCCATTCTTGGGGAACGTATGGAGGATTGGGCTTGTCCCAATAAGGAGGATAGCCCGAAGAACAGAATTCATAAGGCTGGTTCACATAGATGGGCGTACCGAATCCCTGCAACTCCCAGTTTCCGGGTACATTGATGTCCGGCCAGCGGCTGGCGTCCACACGGTCCATCATGAAGTCCGTGGGGCGGTCGGCGAAGGTTTCCACATAATGGAATTTCCATTTCCCGTTAAGGGACAAGCGGAATGTTCCGTTCTTGCGGTCATTGATGACGGCATCAGCCTCCGTGACGTAGGAGGTGAACGTGCTGCGGGCAGGCTCCCGGTTGATGCTTGTCAGCTTGGGGTTGGTAATCTCTTCGTAGCGATTGTTCTCCTGAGCAGTCAGGGCAAAGGGAAACGCTGCGAGGCAAGTGAGTAAAAAATACTTTTTATTCATAATTGCTTTTATTTCTTTGTGGTAGGTTCAGAGACCGGGAATACGAGCCCTTCACGCAACCACTTCTCCAGTTCTTCCGTCCATTGACGCTTGTAGGTGAAGTTGTCCCGGAATCCCCAGCCATGTCCGCCGGTGGGGTAGGCATGCAGGCTGGCAGGTACTTTATGGTCGCGCAGGGCAAGGAAGTAACCGATGCCGTTGATGGGCGGCACTGCGTCATCGTCCGAAGAAAGCATGATGAAAGCTTGCGGAGTGCGTGGGGACACTTGCCTTTCGAGGGAGTATTTTTGTTCCAGTTCCTGAGATGGATTTTCTCCGATAAGGTTCTTACGGGAACCTCCATGGGTAACGCCTTTCTGCATGGAAATCACCGGATAGAACAAGATCTGGAAGTCGGGACGGGTCTTGTCACTGCTGTATAGTGTGGCAAGCGAAGCTGCCAGATGGCCGCCGGCAGAAGCGCCCATGATGCCTACACGCTGAGGATTGACACCCCATTCGGCGGCATGTTCGCGTACCATGCGGATGGCTTGTTCGGCATCGGAAAGGGGCACTTCATGGTGCCCGTTGGGCATACGGTATTTCAGTACTGCATAGGTGATGCCTTGTGTGTTGAACCAGGGAGCCATGTCGTGTCCCTCGTGCTTCATGGCCAGCCCCCCGTAGCCGCCTCCCGGACACATGATGATGGCCATGCCGTTGGGGTGGGAGGCAGGGTACACCGTAAGGGTAGGGGTGGTGACATCGGACACCCATTCGTTGTTATGGTTCTGTCCGGAATTGGTCAGTTCGTTGTTATTGGGGGCACCGTTGGGCCATAGGGGCAGCTCAACGGGCTTTTGTGCAGATAACATGGTCGCTGCAAATAGAAAAGATAAAAGTAGAATCTTTTTCATGTTCTTGGTATTTAAAAGTTATTTGGTTTTCATGGAAGCTTTGATGAGGTAGAATATCAGAATGGCATAAGCACCCAGCGCCAGCACTTCGGACCAGGTGTTCTGCAACCATGCATCGTTTACGAGGTTGATTCCTCCGAAACGCATGGCAGCACTTGCCACGCCCATCAATGCACCGCCGGCAATGAAACCGGAGGCAAGCAGGGTACCTTTCTCCCCGCGTTCGGCATTGAGAGCGGCATCCTTGCTGCGGCTGGTCACGTACCAGTTGATGGCACCGCCCACTACCAACGGAACATTCAGTTCCAATGGGATGAACATACCCAATGCAAATGCCAGTGCGGGAATCTTGCAGAAGTTGAGGATGACGGCCAGCACTGCACCGATGCCGTAGAGCAGCCAGGGCGCACCCACACCGTTCATCAACGGTTCGATAACGGCCGCCATGGCATTGGCTTGCGGAGCGGCCAGCTGTCCGCTGGTGAAACCGTATGTCTTGTTTAGGATAATCATTACACCACCTACGGTAGCGGCAGAAACGATGGTTCCGAGGAACTTCCAGGTCTCCTGCTTGGCAGGCGTGCTACCCAGCCAGTAACCGATTTTCAAGTCTGTGATGAAGCCTCCCGCCATGGACAGTGCCGTACATACAACACCGCCCATCACCAGTGCCGCAACCATCCCTTCGGGACCTTTCAGCCCTACGGCTACCATGACTACGGATGCCAGGATTAATGTCATCAGCGTCATTCCGGATACGGGGTTTGTGCCCACAATCGCAATGGCATTGGCTGCCACGGTGGTGAACAGGAAAGCGATACCTGCAACAAGCAGGATAGCTACAATGGTATGTGTCAAGTTGCCCTGCATCACATCGAAGTAGAAGAAGAGAACAACCAGCAGCAGCGTGATGATGGAACCGATGGCGATAATCTTCATAGAGATGTCCCGCTGTGTGCGTTTCACACTGGCTTCCACGTTGGACTTACCTCCCATTTCCTTGGCAGCCAGTCCTACGGCACTCTTGATGATGCCCCAAGACTTGATAATGCCGATGATACCTGCCATGGCAATGCCACCGATACCGATGCTCTTGGCATAGTATTTGAAGATTTCTTCCGGAGCCATAGCGCCTATGGTTGCCGTGATTTCGGGGTTCCATTGGTTCAGTACGGAATCTCCCCAAATCATGGACATACCGGGGATGATAATCCACCATACGGCCAGTGAGCCGGCACAGATGATGGACGCGTATTTCAGTCCCACAATATAACCCAGACCGAGCACGGCAGCACCCGTATTAACCTTGAATACCAGCTTGGCTTTCTCGGCCAGCATTTCGCCGAAGCCGCATACGCGGGTAGTGAAATTCTCGTTCCACCAGCCGAAGGTTGCCACGATGAAGTCGTATAGACCTCCGATAATACCAGCCATGAGTAATGGTTTTGCCTGGCTGCCGCCCTTTTCACCGGAGACGAGCACTTGTGTGGTGGCTGTCGCCTCGGGGAAGGGATACTTGCCGTGCATGTCGCTCACGAAATATTTGCGGAAGGGGATAAGGAAAAGAATACCCAGCACACCTCCCAGCAGGGAACTGATAAAGACTTGTGCAAAGGTGACGGTGATTTCTTTCGGATAGGTCTCTTGGAGAATATAGAGTGCCGGAAGGGTGAAGATGGCACCTGCCACGATGACGCCCGAGCTGGCACCGATAGACTGGATAATGACGTTTTCGCCCAATGCGTTTTTGCGTTTGGCGGCACCCGATACGCCGACGGCAATGATGGCGATGGGGATGGCGGCTTCGAATACTTGTCCCACCTTCAGCCCCAGATAGGCGGCTGCGGCCGAAAAGAGGATGGCCATCAGAATACCCCATGTCACCGACCAGGCATTTACTTCTGAATACTTCTTATCCGGGCTCATCAGAGGGTTGTACACTTCTCCCGGTTTCAATTCACGGAACGCATTTTCCGGTAGTCCGGTAATAGGTTCTTCTTCTTGTTTCATAGGTTTTGTAGTTTTATGTTTTTCTTTAATAGACTTCAAAGATAGTGCAAACCGAATGCAGGATAAAATGAGCAAGCTCATTATTATTCTGCTGAGGTGCAGCCTATCTTCGCATTTTAGGCAAAGAAAGCAAAAAAAAAGGAGATTTAAAAAAATCTCCTTAATTCTGTATGGTAAAATGCTTATTTGGCATCTTTAGCGGTCATGTCCCCTTCGATAAATAATCGCATGATTTCCGTTTTGGCATTGGTGCGCAGGGTAATGGATTTCTTGAAGTGTCCGGGGTATCTTCCGGTTCCATTATAAGTTACTTTCACTGTTCCAGTCTTTCCCGGTGCTATCGGTTCTTGTGAATATTCGGGAACGGTACATCCGCAGGAAGCTACAGCCTGATGGATGACAAGCGGAGCGCCGCCTACGTTCGTAAACTTAAAGGTGTAGCTGACCACAGGACTGTTTTCGGAGAATGTGCCGAAGTTGTGGGTGGTCTGTTCGAATTTGATGTCTGCCTTTCCTTGTGCATAGGCATAACCGATGCTCATAACCAGCAGCATCATATAAAAAACGACTTTCTTCATGTTCTTATCTTTTTTATATTTCAACGGCGCAAAGGTAACCCATTTTCATTAAAATAATGCCTATGGCGTGCGAAATTGTATTAAATCGGGCTCAAAAGGTCTCTGTACGAATGATAAGCAGGGAAAAATAGGGGAAGCGGATGGTCGCTATCCGCTTGCTGTCATTGATATACTTCTCTTCCGGAGTGCCTACATTCTCAAAATAGTGATACCGGTATTCGGGATGCAGGCGGATGCAGCGGTGAATCTCATCGGTGCATCTGGACAGCTTCATGATGACAACCGCACTGTTTTCGCTTGTCAGTTTCTCTATCTCTTCTGTCGTAGTAATGCCGGGTATCACCGTCAGCCGCTCTTCCTGGCTGGCCACATGGAGCCCGCCCAGTGCGCCGGCGGCAATGAAGGCGGGGATACCGGGGATGTGCTTCACGGGGATGCCGTCTGCCTGCAGTTTGTCATATACATAATGTATGGAAGAGTAGAATCCGGCATCTCCTTCGGCAACGATACAGACCTTCTTTCCTTGTTGCCGGAGGGTGGAGCTCTCCATATAGACCTCGTCGTAGGCGCTCAGGGCTTTTTCGCGCTGTTTGCTCATGGGGAGTGGAAAGCGGTGCACCGTGTTTTCCGGAATGTCGAGTTGCAATAGGATGTCGGCTGCGCGTGAAACTCTGTTTCCATCTTTGGCCAGTGTCTCGGGACAGAATATACAGTCGGCTGTCTGCAGGGCTTTCAAGCCTTTTACGGTAATCAGTTCCGGTTCGCCGGGACCGAGAGATACAAATATGACGGGGAACATTTGCATGAAGACATTAAAGGTTAAAAATTAAAGAACAGCAAAACGGCTACAAAAGTGGGGAAATAATCAGTAGCAAACAAGATATTCGCTATCTTTGTTATTTACTAAAACAATCTGTTTTTTATGGATTATCAACTGAACACCCGCTTGAATGGCAACATAGCCATGACTTCCAGCTACCATGAGCGTGCGTCGCTGCAACGTGACAAGACTCTGTATAAATTCATTTGGGTACAGAGCGGTACGCTCACTCTGGAAATAGACCATATCTCCATGCGCTTGGAAAAGGACGAAATCGTGACCTTGACCCCGTTGCATCACCTGGAGGTAAAAGAGGTGGACGGTGAATACCTGACGTTTGTATTCAACAGCAATTTTTATTGCATCTATGGACATGACAACGAGGTCTCTTGCAACGGATTCCTTTTTTATGGCTCTTCCAAGGTGATGAGACTGGCGCTTTCTGCCGGGCAGTCTTCCAACCTGCATGACATAGTCCGCATTTTCCGGCAGGAATCGGTCATTCATGACAATCTGCAGGAGGAGATGCTGCGGATTGTCTTGAAACGTTTCATCATTACCTGCACACGCATTGCGCGCCAGCTTTTCGGGGTGGGGCAGGAGAAGGAAAAGACGTTTGACATCATCCGACAGTATTATGTGCTGGTGGACCGGCACTTCAAGGAGAAGAAGCAGGTGCAGGATTATGCCGATATTCTTTGCCGTTCTCCCAAGACACTTTCCAATCTGTTCTCGGCCTGCGGGTTGCCTTCCCCGTTGCGGGTGATTCATGAGCGCATTGAGGCGGAAGCCATGAGACTGCTGTTGTATACCCGCAAGAGCGCCAAAGAAATCAGCTCCATTCTGGGCTTTGAAGACTTGCCCGCGTTCAGCCGTTTTTTCAAGAAAATGACCGGCGAGAGTGTCTCGGACTACCGGAAAAGAGTGAAACGGGAAGAATTGCCAACTGTTGCGGAATAATTGCCATTTCGTACGTGGTGGAAAACAAGGAACTTTGCAAAAACAAAAATCAAGTCATATTACTGAAACCATTTAAAAAGTAGAACAAAGATGAAAACGAAATTGCAAAACTTGTTTATGGCTGCGTTGACGCTGGCCGCTTCCACTCAAAAGTTGGGTGTTAATTTGATTCGTGTAGCCATCCTGGTTATTTTCGTATGGATTGGTGGGTTGAAATTCTGGAATTATGAGGCTGAAGGGATTGTCCCTTTTGTGGCGAACAGCCCGTTCATGAGCTTCTTTTATACAAAGAGTGCCCCGGAGTACAAGGAGTATAAGCTGAAAGAGGGCGAGTTCAATGAGGCGAAACATCAGTGGCACGTGGAGAACAATACGTATGGTTTCTCTCACGGTCTGGGCATTCTGATTATGGCCATCGGCATCCTGACATTTCTGGGGATATTCTCTCCGAAAATCGGACTGGCGGGAGCCGCACTTGTCATTGTCATGACGATGGGTACCCTCTCTTTCCTGGTGACAACCCCTGAGGTGTGGGTGCCCGACTTGGGAAGCGAGGAGCACGGCTTTCCGTTGCTGACGGGGGCAGGGCGCTTGGTCATCAAGGATACGGCCATTCTTGCCGGTGCCATTGTCGTACTGTCTGACAGTGCAAAAAGAGTATTGAACCAATTAAGGAAATAGACGTATGAAACAGTATGATGCCATTATCATCGGATTCGGCAAAGGCGGAAAGACGCTGGCTGCCGAGTTGGCAAAACGGAAGCTGGACGTTGCCGTAGTGGAGCGTTCGGAAAAGATGTACGGAGGGACATGTATCAATATCGGTTGCATTCCCACAAAAACATTGGTGCATGCGGCAAAGCATGCGGACAAAGACGCTTCTTGGGAGGTCAAGAAGGCATACTATCGTCAGTCCATTGCAAGGAAGGAAGAGGTCGTCTCTTTCCTGCGTCAGAAGAATTATCACAATCTGGCCGACAATCCTCATATAACGGTCTATACGGGTATCGGCTCCTTTGCAGGTCCGGATGTGGTGGAAGTTGGGATGGTGGAAGGGACATTACAATTGCAAGCTCCCCGGATATTCATCAATACGGGTGCCGAAACCGTCATTCCACCGATAGAGGGGATACAAGGTAACCCACGGGTATATACCAGCACCTCCATTATGGAACTGACTGAGCTGCCGGTACAGCTCGTCATTGTAGGTGGGGGATACATCGGACTAGAATTTGCTTCCATGTATGTTTCATTCGGTTCGCAAGTCACGGTGCTCGAGGGCTCTTCCGAACTGATATCCCGGGAGGACCGGGACATTGCGGACAGTGTCCGGGAGGTATTGGAACAGAAAGGAATCGTTTTCAAGCTGAATGCACGCGTGCAGTCCGTGAAAGACTCTGACGTCATTTACCGGGATGCGGTCACGGGAGAGGAACATCAGTTACACGCAGATGCCATCCTGCTGGCTACCGGCCGGCGTCCGAATACGACTGGCTTGAATCTGGCGGCGGCAGGTGTAGAGGTGAATGAGCGCGGTGCCATTGTGGTGGACGACTATTTGCAGACTACCAACCCCAAGATACATGCTATCGGTGATGTAAAGGGCGGTTTGCAGTTTACCTACATTTCTTTGGATGATTACCGCATCCTGCGCGAAGACCTTTTCGGGGCAGGAGAACGCAAGGTGTCCGACCGTGACCCGGTGAGCTATTCGGTATTCATCGACCCGCCGCTTTCACGCATCGGGCTGAGCGAAGCGGAAGCACGCAAGAAGGGATTGAATATAAAGGTCAACAAGCTGCCGGTAGCCGCCATTCCGCGTGCCAGGACTTTGGGCGATACGAACGGACTCTTCAAGGTGGTGGTGGACGCCGATACGGACAAGATAGTGGGATGTACGCTGTTTGGTCCGGAATCGAGCGAGGTCATCAACCTGGTGGCAATGGCTATGAAGACCGGGCAGGAATATACCTTCCTCCGTGATTTTGTCTTTACACATCCCAGCATGAGTGAAGCACTGAATGACTTGATGGGCTTTTAAAGATTATTTAGGCACAATATCCGTCAATTTGCAGGAAGAGCATTTGCGTATCTCCCCAAAAATGACGAATATTGTGCCCGAATTCTATAAACCCCAATAGTCATGACCCGGATATCTGCCATAGGCATTGCACTGCTGTGCATTTTATGCGTAACCTCTTGCGGCTTAAAATCAAGACAGACTACTACCGAATCTTCTTCCGAAACGGGCTATTCTCCGGTTACGACAGACACGGCAGCTACCATTGTACCGTGCTATGCCAAAGGCTATACGGTGAAATATCTTCCGCACCATGTCCGTCTGGTGGATATACACGACCCTCAAAAAGAAAGCAGCAGCACTTTCCACTATGCGCTGGTACCGAAAGGCATAAAGCCTGTCGGCATACCGAGCGACTATACGGTGATTGAAACGCCGGTAGAGCACGTCATGTGTATGACATCCCTGCAACTTTCCAACTTCATCCGTCTGGATGCCTGCGATTATGTGGTGGGCATCACCAGTACGCGCCATCTCTTCAACAAGGAGATGAACGACCGTTTGAAGTCCGGCGAGACCGTGAAGATTGGTATCGAAGGGAACTTTGATAATGAAGTGATAATGAGCATGAATCCGGATGTTATCTTTATCTCTCCTTTCAAGCGGGGTGGATATGATGCCATGCGGGAAATCGGTATTCCACTGGTTCCCCATTTGGGGTACAAGGAGATGACCCCGTTGGGGCAGGCTGAATGGATAAAATTCATCGGCATGTTTATAGGCCAGGAAGTGGAGGCGAATGAAAAGTTTGCTGCGATAGAGAAGCGCTATAACGAATTGAAGGAGCTGGCTGCCAACGTGAAGAAGCGTCCGGTGGTATTCAGCGGCGAGATACGGGGTGGCAACTGGTATGCAGTGGGAGGAAAGAGCTTTCTTGCCGAACTGTTCCGTGATGCCGGTGCGGATTATTTCTTGAAAGACGATCCCCGTTCGGGAGGTGTCACGCTGGATTTTGAAACCGTATATAGCCAGGCGGAGAGTGCCGACTATTGGCGCATTGTCAACAGCTATGACGGGACGTTCACGTATGATGCCTTGAAGTCCCTCGACCCGCGTTATGCCGACTTCCGTGCGTTCCGTGAGAAGGGAGTGGTATACTGCAACATGCGTGAGAAACCCTTCTACGAAAGTATGCCCATGCAGCCCGAAATTGTATTGGAAGACCTGATACATGCTTTCCATCCCGATTTGTTGCCCGACTATAAACCGACTTACTACGAACTGCTGAAATGATAAAAAGACCCATACTTCCGTTGATGTTGCTGACACTGGCATCTATCTTTCTTTTTTTCCTGCTGAACCTGCTTTTTGGGTCGGTTCACATTCCTCTGCGCTCTGTGTGGAATATATTGTGGGGAAATACGGATGAATCCGTTATTTGGCAGAATATCATCTGGAAGTCCCGCGTGCCCCAGGCGTTGACGGCATTGGTGGCGGGAGCAGGGCTGTCAGTCAGCGGTCTGCAGATGCAGACGGTGTTCCGCAATCCGCTGGCAGGGCCTTCGGTATTGGGCATCAGTTCAGGTGCCAGCCTGGGTGTGGCTTGTGTGGTATTGCTGTCCGGGGCGATGGGCGGTGTGGCATTGAGCCGTTTGGGGTATATGGGCGAGGTTGCCTTGTCGGTTGCCGCCATTATCGGTGCGCTGGCTGTGATGGCGCTCATTGTCTATGTCTCCCAGAAGGTGAAGGGCAACGTGACGCTGCTGATAATCGGTGTGATGATAGGCTATGTGGCAAGTGCCGTCATCGGCGTATTGAAATATTTCAGTGTGGAGGAAGATATACGTGCATATGTCATTTGGGGATTGGGTAGCTTTGCCCGTGTTTCGGGCGACCAGATGGTGCTGTTTGTCTGCATCATGGCTGTGCTGCTTCCGTTGTCCTTCCTGCTGATAAAGACGATGAATCTGTTGCTGCTGGGCGATGGCTATGCACGCAATCTGGGACTGAACATCAAGCGGGCACGCCTGCTGGTTATCTCATGCTCCGGCGTGCTGGTGGCTATTGTAACGGCCTATTGCGGTCCGATTATGTTTATCGGATTGGCGGTTCCCCATCTGTGCCGTGCCATCTTCCACTCTTCGGACCATCGGGTACTGATGCCTGCCACATTGCTGGTAGGCGCTTCCCTGGCATTGGTCTGCAATCTGATAGCCCGTATGCCCGGCTTCGAGGGAGCTTTGCCGGTCAACTCGGTGACGGCACTGGTAGGTGCGCCGGTAGTGGCTTCTGTACTTTTTAGAAAACGGAAAGGAGAATTGAATGAATAAGGAAACCATACAAATAGAGAATCTTTCCATCGGTTACCCCGGTAAGGGGGATGTGAAAGTGGTGGCAGACGGCATTTGCGCCGGAATCAACAGTGGTGAGCTGACTTGCTTGTTGGGAGCTAATGGAGTGGGGAAGTCCACGCTGCTCCGTACGTTGTCCGCCTTCCAGCCGAAACTTGGCGGAAACATATTTATTGAAGGAAAAGAGATTGGGGACTATACCGACAAGCAGCTTTCGCGCGTCATTAGTGTGGTGCTGACGGAGAAGTGCGATATACGCAATATGTCCGTCGTAGAACTGATAGGTCTGGGGCGTAGCCCCTACACCGGTTTCTGGGGAACTCTTTCGAAAGAGGACAAGACTGTGGTGGACAAATCCATCGCCCTGGTAGGCATTCCCCATCTGGCACACCGCATGGTGCATACGCTGAGTGACGGTGAACGGCAGAAGGTGATGATAGCCAAGGCGCTCGCCCAGGAAACTCCCGTCATCTATCTGGATGAACCGACAGCTTTCCTTGATTTTCCCAGTAAAGTAGAGATGATGCAACTGCTTCACCAGCTCAGCCGGCAAACGGACAAGACGATTTTCCTTTCTACTCACGACCTGGAACTGGCCCTGCAGATAGCGGACAAAATATGGCTGATGGACAAGGTGAACGGCGTAACTATCGGTACGCCCGAGGACCTTTCGTTGAACGGCAGCCTGAGCAACTTCTTTGCCCGTAAGGGTATTGCCTTTGATTTGGAAACGGGACTGTTCAGGGTAGCCAATGAATATACCTCCCAGATACGCTTGGCGGGCCACGGGCAGAAGTATGCCATGGTGCGCAAGGCACTCCAGAGAAACGGGATTCTGGCAAACCGGAATGTTGAATCGGAGATTTATATCGAAACCGGAGATTTGAAGGGAGACGGCAGCTTCGTATTCCATCGACCGGGCAAGGAGCCGGTAACAGTGTACTCCATTGAGAAATTGCTGCAAATAGTCTTGTCATTCCATTCCCTATGATGCACCATTCTGCAAAGGATAATTATGTCCACTTAACGACGACTCCGGTCCCCCGGCTGATTACGTCATTGGCTGTGCCGACCATCATCAGCATGCTGGTGACGTCCTTCTACAACATGGCAGATACCTATTTTGTGGGTAAAATAAATACCCAGTCTACGGCTGCCGTAGGTATCGTGTTTTCTGTGATGTCCATTATCCAGGCTGTGGGATTCTTCTTCGGTCATGGTTCGGGGAACTACATCTCCCGTAAGTTGGGGGCGCAGGAAACGGAGAGTGCCGAGAAGATGGCATCCACCGGCTTCTTTTTTGCCTTGTTTATCGGAGCGGCTCTGGCTGTGCTGGGATTGCTGTTCCTTACACCGCTTTCCCTTGCTTTGGGGTCGACGCCTACTATTCTTCCGTATACGGAGCACTATTTGGGAATCATTCTGCTGGGTACTCCTTTTATGACCGCCTCATTGGTGCTGAATAACCAAATACGTTTTCAAGGTAATGCGGCGTATGCCATGGTGGGGATTGTGAGTGGGGCGGTCATCAACGTGGTGCTCGACCCTATCCTGATTTTTGTATGCGATATGGGCATATCCGGTGCCGCACTTGCCACAGTAGTCAGCCAGATATGTAGTTTCATCCTTTTGCTATATATGGGGCGCAGAGGAGGAAATATACGTATACGTTACAGAAACTTTACGCCTACACTGGCTTTCATCAAGGAAATTATTGGGGGTGGAACTCCGTCACTCACCCGGCAGGGACTGGCAAGCGTGGCAACCATTTTGCTGAACGTGGCGGCCGGTGCATATGGTGACGCAGCTATTGCAGGGATGTCCATTGTGACGCGTATCTCTATGTTTATCAATGCTTTCCTAATTGGTTTCGGGCAAGGCTTCCAACCGGTATGCGGATTCAATTATGGTGCCGGGCTGTATGCCAGAGTGCGCCAAGGATTCTGGTTCTGTGTGAAGGTAGGCTTTTTCTTTTTGCTGGTTTGTGCGGTGGCAGGTATGGGATATGCCGAGGAGATTGTCTCCATCTTCCGCAAGGGAGACCCTGCTGTTGTAGCTACCGGTGCGGCAGCATTGCGCTGGCAGTTCATCACCTATCCGTTGGGTGCATGGATTGTGGTCAGCAACATGATGCTGCAGACTATCCGCAAGCCCGTACGCGCTACGATACTTTCCTCTGCCCGTCAAGGGCTGTTCTTCATCCCCCTCATCTTCATTCTTCCTTATTTCTTAGGACTGAAAGGGGTGGAAATGTGCCAGGCGGCGTCGGACATGCTGACCTTCTTCCTCGCCATTCCATTGACCTGCGGGGTGCTGGCGGAGATGAAGAGGAAGGAGGCGGAACAACTGCAACAGCGGCAATCTTGAAGTTTCTGCGTCCCTATTCAATTTTCACGGGAACTATCGGTTGCCGCTTCACTTTATCGAGGGGAGCTGCATGGTACTCGATGCGCCCGAAGTCTATCTGTCTCAAATCAATGCTTCTGATTGTACTGTTGTACATGGTGCGATAGTAGATGATACCGTTTGTCATATCTGTGGCCGATGTCCATTGGGTGGCACTTGGAATATTGGCAGGAACCTGGCCGAGGGGAAACTCGATGCCTACGGGTATATCAAAGTTATTCAGTATCTGAAAACATTGGAGAACGGTTTCCTGTGCGGTATTCTGTGGTGGTGTAGAAGTCTGGTAGAAAGCGGCACGGATAAAGCGGGAAGGGGGAGTCACATCTCCCGGAATTCCCAAAAAGCCGCTTCCCGAACCGAAAGGGGCTATAGTCACATTGCCCAGCGATTTGCTTTCGGCACTGCCCGGGTAGAGGTTCACATAATTGTTTAAGTTGGTCATCTGCCAGTCAAAGCCGGGGGAGTTTGTCAATACTCCCAGTTTGTTTTCATAGAAACGGGGCTGTCCGTCGATGAACTCCAATACCAGTTGGCGGCCGGTCTTGTCTGCAATCCGCCAATGTACGGTGGAGGCGCGTGGGTCAATGGCTATGACCGTCACATTTTCAATAGCCTCCTTTACCTCGTCCACAGTAGAAAAGCTTCCCAACAGCCATGATACCAATTGTAAATCGGCTATGCTCGACGCTTTTCGTGTGGGGTCGTACTCCTCATATTTGCCATATCCGGGAAAGTAGAACAGCCCGGCGGAGAGCCCGGCTTCATTCAGACCTTCGGCCACGAACTCCTTTTGCTCCACTGCCAGGCCTACGTAGCCATAGCGTGAGGTGAACTCCATGCCGGACAGACTGCCTCCGGGTGTCAGTGATTGTTGCGAATAACCGCGCGGTACGATGACGTACTGGCTGTTCAGCTCACTGCCTCCCCATTCGATGGTGCGAGCTACGACGTGCGCATTGTCTTTGGCCGTCAGGGTGATACCGGTACATGCCTCTGCTGTTTGAGGGGCGAAGGTGAGGGCTGTCATTGCTGCCAGCAGGATAGAAATTCTTTTTGCCATATTATTCAGTTTATATTGTTGAGTATCTGTTTGTATACTAAACAACTCTGTATGGCAAAATGTTCCCTTACCAGAACCGGTACCCCAGCGTAAAGAATGCGGCGAAGTTCTTGGGAAAATATCCTCCTTCTTCCGAATGACCTATCATCTGGTTTATCTGCTCATTGACTTTTACCAGTCCCACTTGTGTCTCTGCACCGATGATGAATCTTCTGTATTCAAAAGTAAGTCCCAGGGCAATACCTGCATCGAAACGGTTGTTACCCATTTTCCCGTCTACCATACTGCCGAAAGTGTCTATCTTGAACTGGTATCCTCCCTGCATACTGCTGCTGCTATAATCGTAGGTCTCGCCGGAGGTCTTGCCTGCCACACCTATGGCCGCATAAGGGCCGACACTCAGCGAGGCATGATAATCCTTGCCCAGATGGAGGCGGGCCGCTATCATGAGGGGGATTTGCAGATACAGTTCATGCATTTTGGCCTTGCCGATGTGGCTTATCTCGTCTTTACCGCCGATGGACACGAATTCCAATGCGGATTGCAGCACCCAGGTCTTGTTGAGGACATATTCTGCACCGACACCAGCTTTGTAAGCTATTTGGGTGTCACTACTGGAGTGTTTTCCATGAAAATGGGAGGTACCGATTCCTGCTTTTGCATGAAAGGACAGCGGGCTTTGTGCCAGACCGGTCAGTACGGTCATTGCCATACAGACGGTAATGATTATCTTCTTCTTCATGAGTAAATTTTTCCGTTTTCGGTTATGAGTAATACTGTTAGTTCACTGTTGGGCAGCAAGGGGTCACAGTGCCGGTGACAGAGCTCAATCAGTGCCTTGCCAAACTTTTCCAGCAGCTCTTCGGGAATGATGTCCCAGAGTTCGCGCGCCAGGTTCATCTGTCCGATGGCGGCAAGTGTTTCTTCGCTGCATCCCGTCTGGCGTGCCAGGTCTTGAATGAATTCCTTATTCATGGTCACTTTCTTGCTGTGGGTATCCAGATTGCCTTCGGCCAGTTTCACGGCCTTTCCCATCATCACGCCGAGGGTGACGTGCGGTACTTGCTCTTCGGCTGCTATTTTCAAGGTTTCGCCGATAAAGTTGCCGTAATGCACGAAAGCCTGGGTGGGGAGGTCGGGATAATACGCCTTGATGAAACGTTCGCTCTTTGCGCCGGAGCTGATGACGATACGAGGGCTCTGGGTTGCCTTTGCCACTTCCATGGACTTCCGGATGGAATTGACGAAGGCTTCCGAGGAGAATGGCTTCACGATGCCGGAGGTCCCGATAATGGAAATGCCTCCTTCGATACCGAGGCGGGGATTGAAGGTGCGTTTGGCTATTTCTTCTCCACCGGGGATGGAGATGGTAATGAGAATAGGATTGGGCTGTTTGGCAATATGGAGGCGTTCAAGCCATAGCTTGACGTTCTTCTTTATCATTTCGCGTGGGGTGTCGTTGATGGCAGAGCTACCGAGCTCAAGTCCCAGACCGGGCATGGTGATGACACCTACGCCTTCGCCGCCGCAGACGATGATGTTGTAGTCGTCCTGGGGAGTGTCTTCCGGCAGCGGGTCGTCTATGCGGAAAGGTATGGCTATATTGGCCACAACTTTCATCCCGTTGGTGATGTCCGGGTCGTCGCCGGCATCCTTGATGACGGTAGCGCTTGTCTCGAACATGCCGTCACCGTTTTCCAGAAGGTCGGAGTGGGGAATATGGTGCTGCGGCTCTACGGGAACCTGTATGGTTTCTCCGTTGGGAAGAACTACCGGAAATTCCGTAGGACGCTTTTTGAAGTAGATATTGAATACATCCCAGGTGGCGGCTACGGCGGCAGCGGCGGCACATGTTCCGGTAGTCAGTCCGCTGCGTAGGGGGAAGAAGTCGGGTAAATGTTTCTCGACTATGCGGCGCAGGCCATGCTCGCCGTTTACACAGATAAACTTGCCGGATGTCTTGGGGCGGCAGATGGCAAAGATGCGTATACCCAGTTGCCGGGCAGCTTCCACCTTCTCGCAGAATCCACCGGATATCCCGCTTTCCTTGAGGAGTATGGCTTCGGGATGAAGCTGTTTCATCAGGATTTGCTCGTCTTCTCCGGGCGTGTAGTAGTAGAGGTTCTTCTCGGAGAAACCTTGTTCCCGGGCGAGCTTGCGCGAGCTGTCACGGTCAAGGATGCGGAAGTAACAGCAGGCATTCTGCCACAAAGGCTTCAGCTTACCTATGGTCTGTACGCCGGTCAGTGCAAGTAAGATGAAAATCTTTTCTTTCTGTATCTTCTCGATGGCATCGTCATAATCCCTGCACCAGGTGATGTGTTCTTCATCGCGTTCCGGGAAGATACGCTCGAAACGGATGACGGGGATATTCGATTCCACGGAGACTTGTTCCAGAGTCTCATGCAGCTGTGTGGCAAAGGGGTGCGCGGCGTCTATCAGCAGCTTTATGTGATGCTGTGCACAGAATGTTTCTATTTCTATTGCATCCATCGCGCCTTGCAGGCGGATGCCATTATGCAGAAGTACGTCCTGCTCATCCCCTTTGGTAGAATAGTAGAAAGTTTTTCCGGCTTCTTCAAGGGTTTGGATGGCTATGCGTCCTTCGGTGGTTCCGCCAAATATTAATATCATGTTTGAATGTTTATGGGTGATTAATCGTTGATTTATTTCCGGTACAGATGCTTGAACTCGTGTGCATAGAGCCGTGACAGACCTTCACGGTTGCCGATGGCTTCGCCTACGACAATCATGGTTGTCAAGGTGAGGTTATTTTCCTTCACTATTCTGGCAAGGTCTTTGAGTTCCCCCCTGAATATTTGTTCGTCTTTCCATGTCAAGTGGTAGCAGACAGCTACGGGGGTAGTTTCCGGATATTCCTGCAACAGTTCTTCCTGCACCTGCTCCGCAATGCTTGCACTGAGGAAGATGCACATGGTACTTTGTGAGCGTGCCATGAGATGTAGCTTTTCGCGTTCGGGCATGGGCGTACGTCCTTCGCCGCGTGTTAGGATGATGCTTTGCACTTTTTCCGGAATGGTGAACTGCGACTTCAAGGCAGCTGCCGCCGCCTGGAAGGAGGATATGCCGGGGGTGATGTGGTAGCTCATGCCGTGCTGGTCAAAGTAGTTCATCTGTTCCTGAATGGCACCATAGATACATGGGTCACCCGTATGCAGGCGTACGATGAATTTTCCCTTGTCATAGAACTTCTTCATCACTTCAAATTGTTCTTCCAAATCCATGGAAGCGGAGCTGAGTACGGTAGCACCGGCCTTGGCACAGAGAGTCAGCTCCTTGGGAACGAGGCTGCCGGCATACAGAATGAGGTCGGCGCGTTCCAGCATTTGGCGTCCGCGTACGGAAACCAGGTCCGGGTCGCCCGGGCCGGCACCCACTATTTCGATGTGGCCCTGGCGCACAGTTCTTATGTCAAGGGCGGCGGCCACGGTATAGTTCTCTCCTTTCTTCTTGGGCACCAGCAGCCGGGAGTTGTTTGCACTCAGTAAGGCGGCGGCTTCGCTGACGCTGGGGGTACCCATGTGCTTCATGACGGTTTTGCTGGGATGGGGCACCTCTATCTCTGCCAGTTCCTCGGCTGTATAGAAGTAGACCGGGAACTTCTTTTGGAGCGCTTTCACTACCGGTTCGTCACTTTTAGCTTTAATCGTGGAGATGGAGGCGATGCTTTGGGGCATGATGCCGTATTCCTTCAGTGTGTTCATAATCTCTTTCTCCACTTTCCGCACGGGACCTGCCAGCCGGGCAAGGCCGATGCCGAGGTGTACGACACAGGGCACGTAGCATATCATAGGCATTTCCGGGAAGTTGGGGACTTGGGGAGATACGCACAGAATCAGTTTGAAGCGTGAAGGTTTAATGTCCTGCACCCGGTAGAATACTTCTACATGAGGCGGCAGGTGCGCCTCCATCCAGTCCGTGCCTTCATTGCGCACCGTGAGCAGCAGGGCGGTGGGCTTGCCGGAAACGAAGAGGCTGATATGCTCGTTCATGCATACTCTTTTTTTCTCTTCGGGCGTCTTGGCAAGTTCTGCCAGCAGGAGGGTGGAGGGTTCGGCGTTGATGACCGGAAACCACCCGAAACGTTGGGGCAGGGTATCGAGTCCCCATAGACCGGTGCAGTCGCTTTGCGTGGTGACTACCGGTTCGGCCCCGAGGATATTCGCTACCTGGTGGGTCAGTTCGTTGGCTCCTCCGATGTGTCCGGAAAGTACGGAGATGGCAAATTTACCGGTACTGTCCACGCAAATCACGGCAGGGTCGGTATATTTGTTCTTCACGCAAGGAGCGATGGTGCGGACACAGATTCCCATGGCGCCAATGAAGACAAAGGCATCATAGCGGTTGAAGTTTTCCGCTGTGAATTTGCCGGCGGATTCTATATGTGTGCATCCCTCTTCGTGCCTGAGGGTGAAGATTTCGGAGTCGGGAAGTTCGTTGAGCAGTGATTGGGCTATGCTCAAACCGGCTTCGGAGATTAGAATAATAGCTGTTTTCATAATGGGTATGTTTAAGAAAGCGTGGCTTTCATAATTTCAATGGGGTTATATTCGTTCAAGGCGATATGGGTGGAAGGGTGGAGCACCATTCCGTTCCGCTCGATTCCTCGGCAGAACGCCTCCTTGCTTTCTGCCGATACGGAGTTGAAGACGATGCAGCCTTCGGGGTGCAGCACTTGTTTCACTTTCTCTATCATTTCCTCCAGATGTCCGCCGTGTCCACCGATGAAGACGGCATCGGGGCGGGCAAAGGGAGTGAGGTCGGTGTGCAGGAAATCTCCGGTTATCGCCGTAATG
>OGOA01000628.1_pt1 | contig 23409 bp, 19 predicted proteins | sample 1573621 | NCBI WGS metagenome assembly OGOA01 (sample SAMEA2581917, study PRJEB24529) | metagenome | biome: Human gut stool | place: China | collected 2011
GGTATGTCCAACCGCGTCATGGTCATGTGCGATGGCCGCATCACCGGCTTCATCGACGGCAAGGATGCTACGCAGGAGAACATCATGGCTCTGGCGACCCAGTTCGAGACCGCGCCCGAAGCGGCGGCGGCCAATCAGTAAACAAGGAGGCTGTCTATCGTGGAAGCTACCAAGAAAGTAACGGGCAAGTCTGTAAAGAAGTGGCTGGGCAACAACGCCATCATCGTCCTGATGCTGGCCGTGTCCCTCATCGTCGGCATCATCCACCCCAACTTCTTCGCACTGGCCAATATCATCAACCTGTTCAAGAACGTCTCTATCCGCTACATCATCGCTCTGGGCATTTCCGGCTGTTTGATCACCACCGGTAACGACCTGTCCGCTGGCCGTCTGGCTGGTTTTGCCGCATGTCTGGCCTGCATTTTTGCGCAGACCGAAGGCGCTTCCGGCAAGTTCTACCCCAATATGCCCACCCTGTCCACCCCCGTGGTGTTCATTCTGGTCATTGCCATCTGCGCCATCGTGGGTCTGTGCAACGGTCTGGTGGTCAGCTACCTGAAGGTGCAGCCCTTCATTGCTACCTTGGGTATGCAGCAGGTGGTCTACGGTATCTGCCTGGTGTACACCGGCGGTACCCCCATCGGCTCTTTGAACAAAAACTTCACCTCTCTGGCCTCCAACACCATCATCGGTGTGCCTGTGCTGATCTGGATCGCTCTGATCGTGGCCGGGTGCTTCTGGTTCCTGTACAACAAGACCCGTCACGGCAAGTACATGTACGCCATCGGCGGCAACGAAGCTGCTGCTGAGGTGGCCGGTGTCAACGTGCACGCTACCAAGATCCGCATCTACATCCTGGCTTCCTGCATGTTCGGTCTGGCAGGCTGCCTGCTGGCTGCAAAGTCCGGCGGCGCATCCGTCAACACCGCAATGGGCTATGAGCTGGACGCCATCGCAGCCTGCACCATCGGCGGTGTTTCCACCACCGGCGGCGTCGGCACCGTGCCCGGCGTTCTGGTCGGCGTTCTGGTCTTTGAGCTGATGAAGGTCGCTCTGCAGTTCATGAACGTGAACTCCTCCTACACCTACATCGTTCAGGGCCTTGTCATTATCGTGGCTGTGGCTATCGATATCCGCAAGTATCTGGCAAAGAAGTAAGAGCTTTTTCTGTGGGTCGTCTGCTTTTGGGCAGGCGGCCCGCTTTTTTTATTTGCATTTGTGTGGTATCATAAAGAAAAACACCATCAGGAGGTACGTTATGGCACAGGAAAAACAGACGCCCGAAGAGCGCGAGGCTGAGCTTGCCCGGCGGGAAGCTGCTCTTGCGGCCCGGGAAGCACAGCTTGCACAGGAGCAGGCAGAGTTGGCCGCGCAGAAGGTGGATTTTGAGGAAGGAAAAAAGAGCCTGCTCAACAACGGTGACAAGAATTTTGTGAACGCGAAAGAAAAGATGTACGACCATTTTCCGCTGACAGTACACCAGATGGATATTATCATCGGAGTGCTGTTTGCACTGATCGCACTGTTCCTTGTGCTGGGAGTGACCCATACCAGCTTCTTCGGGCTGTTCGGAGGGTAAGTGCATTCCTTTTCTACAGAAGGTGATTGCATTTCATCCGCAATATGCGTATAATTTGGGGTAAAAGCTCTGCCGCACTGCGGCGGCAGGAAGAGGAGTGGTGATCTTGAAAAAGAAATGGCTCGCGGCGGTGCTGGCCGGAGCTTTGCTGGCAGCAGCACTGCTGAGCGGATGCTCGTCGGTGGAGACCGTTAAACGGCTGCGCTTCGGCGTGGCTGGCGAGGGCGGCATCTACCGGGAGTTCGGTGAGCGGTTCGCAGCATTGGAAAATGAGACGGACAACGGGCAGGTGGAGCTGAAGGCTACCGCCGGTTCCGCAGCGAACCTGCGTCTGCTGGCCGGCGAATACCTGCAGCTGGCCATTGCACAGGCAGACCTTGTGCAGGATGCCTATGACCAGACCGGCATCTTTGCCGACGAGGAGGAAAGCCGGGGCTTTGGTGCCGTGGCGGCGCTGTACACCGAGACCTGTCAGGTGGTGGTGCGGGCGGATTCCGACATCCAGTCCATTGAGGACCTGCATGGCAGGACGGTGAGCATTGGCGCGGAGGAATCTGGTTCGGAGCAGAACGCGCGGCAGATCTTATCTGCTTATGGTCTGAACGACAAGATGGTGAGCATGGTAAACCTGAACTATGAGGATGCCGCTGCCCAGCTGAAGGCGGGCAGGGTGGATGCCATCTTTATGACAGTGGGCGCGCCCAGCCCGGTGCTGACCGCTCTGGCAGGCGAGTGCGGCATCCGGCTGCTGAACGTGGACGGTGCGGCAGCACAGCGCTTGCAGAGCGCTTACAGCGCCTACAGCGGCGTTACGCTGCCGGCAGGCACCTATCCCGGACAGACGGAGGAGGTGCAGACGGTGGGCGTGAAAGCCGTTCTGCTGGCCAGCAACGCGCTGCCTGCAAAGCAGGTGCAGCAGCTGACACAGCTTCTGTTCTCCAGCCGGGAAGGGCTGGAAGAGCAGCTGGGCATCCCGCTGGACCCGGAGGAAAACGCAGTAGAGGGCGTTGGCATCCCGTTTCATGCGGGTGCGGCCGCATATTATAAGGCGGCAGGAATTACGGTCGATGAAGCGGCTGGGAACTGAGGGAAAGTAGAGCAATGAAGATCGAATTGGATATGTATCAGACACTGGCCGTTGCGGTGCTGGTGCTGATGCTGGGCAAATTTTTGCGGGCAAGGGTGCAGGTGCTGGAACGTTTCTGCATTCCGGCTCCGGTCATTGGCGGCGTGCTGTTCGCCATTTTTACCTGTGTGTGCTATGTGACCGGCGTTGCCGAGTTTGCATTTGATGATATTCTAAAGGAAGTCTGCATGGTGATGTTTTTCACCTCGGTAGGTTTCCAGGCAAACCTCAAGGTGCTGAAAAGCGGCGGAAGAGCGATGATCGTATTTCTGGGCGTGGTCATCGTGCTGATCGTCAGCCAGAACTTTGTAGCCGTGGGGCTGGCAAAGCTGCTGGGCGTGGATGCGCTGGTGGGCCTTTGCACCGGCTCCATCCCCATGGTGGGCGGTCACGGCACCGCCGGTGCCTTTGGCCCGGTGCTGGAGGACTTTGGCATTCAGGGGGCCACCACCCTGTGTACGGCAGCGGCCACCTATGGCCTGATCGCGGGCAGCATGATGGGCGGCCCCATTGGTAAGATGCTCATTGAGCGGCACAACCTGCTGGCCACGGTGGTGCCGGAGGATGACAGCCTGCTGGTGGAAGAAGAAATGAAGCACGAGCGCCACACCACCATGTACCCGGCGGCAAGCTTCCAGCTGATCGTCGCCATGGGCATCGGCACGGTGCTGTCCAGACTTCTGAGCTTGACGGGCATGACCTTCCCCATCTATATCGGTGCCATGATCGCGGCGGCCATCATCCGCAATGTGGGTGAGTATGGCGGCGGCTACACCGTGTATATGGGCGAGATCAATGACATTGGCGGCATCTGCCTTTCGTTGTTCCTGGGCATGGCTATGATCACCCTGAAGCTGTGGCAGCTGGCAGAGCTGGCCCTGCCGCTGATCGTGCTGCTGGCTGGGCAGACCCTGTTCATGATTCTGTATGTGGTGCTGGTAGTGTTCAACATCATGGGCCGCGATTACGACGCGGCGGTGATCGTATCCGGCACCTGCGGCTTTGGCATGGGCGCAACGCCCAACGCTATGGCCAACATGCAGGCCATCTGCGATAAATATTCGCCCTCGGTCAAGGCGTATCTGCTGATCCCGCTGGTGGGCAGTCTGTTTGCGGACTTTCTGAACAGTCTGGTCATTACGGTGTTCATCAATTTTATCTGAAGCTGATCTTTACAGTTCGGGCGGGCTTCCGCACCGGGAAAGGAGACGTGCAATGTCGCTTTATCACCATCTGAAAACGTGGCTCGGAAAAAAGCGGGAGCATCCCCATGAGGAAGAAACCGTGGCCGTGCCGGAGATCCATACCGGCAAGGTGGCACATCATACGGATGCGGACGGCACTCCGGCGGCGGATAAGCCGATCCACTATGATAACGTGGCTATCCCGGAAGTGCATATCCACCCGCGGCGCAAATAACCCTGATTGCTAAAAAAAGAATAGTTCCACGCCGGACAGCCCGGAGCGAATGCGCAGGCTGTTCCGGATCACAGGAAGCAGAAAAGCTCCCGTCCATCATCAGGACGGGAGCTTTTCTGCTTGCGGTAAGATCAGCGGCTTAGAGGAACACGTACTTGAGGATGAACAGCACGGTCAGCACATACATCAGGGGGCTGATCTTCTTTTCCTTGGCCTTGCCGGTGACCAGATTGATCAGGGTCCAGGAGATGACGCCGATGGCGATGCCCTCGGAAATGCTGTAAGCGGTGGGCATGGCCAGAATGGTCAGGAAGGCGGGGATGCCCTCGCTGGGGTCATTGAAGTCGATCTTGACGGCAGAGCCCATCATGTAGAAGCCCACGATGATCAGGGCCGGAGCCGTTGCAAAGGACGGGATGGTGAGGAACAGAGGGCTGAAGATGGTGGCCAGCAGGAACAGGATGCCGGTGGTCATGGCGGTCAGACCGGTGCGGCCGCCCTCGGTGACGCCGGAAGCGCTCTCGACGAAGGTGGTGGTGGTGGAAGTACCCAGCACAGCACCGGCGCAGGTGGCGATGGAGTCTGCCATCAAAGCACCCTTGATGCGGGGCAGCTTGCCGTCCTCGTCCAGCATGTCGGCCTTGGATGCCACGCCGATCAGGGTGCCCAGGGTGTCAAACAGGTCCACGAACAGGAAGGAGAACATGACGGCAAAGAAGTTCAGGAAGTCAAAGTGGGAGAAATCCGTCTTGAACACCTGACCAAAGGTCTTGCCCAGGGCCGAGAAGTCAAAGCTGACAAAAGCGGTGGGGATCACGCTGTACATGCCCGCATCCGCATTGGGCACATAGATGCCGGTGACCTCGCAGAGGATGCCCAGCACCCAGGTGATCAGGATGCCGTACAGGATGCCGCCCTTGACCTTCTTGACCAGCAGGATGCCGGTGATGGCCACGCCGATGAGGGCCAGGATGGCACCCATGCCCACGCTGTGGAAGGTCTCGCCTTTGAAGTGCTGGTAGGTGACCAGCGTAGAGTCGCTGTTCACGATCAGCTTGGCGTTCTGCAGGCCGACAAAGGCCACGAACAGGCCGATGCCCACGCTGACCGCGCTCTTCAGGGTCATGGGGATGGCGTTGAAGATGCCCTCACGCACATTGGTCAGGGACAGCGCGATGAAGATGATGCCCTCCACAAACACGGCCATCAGGGCCAGCTGCCAGCTGTAGCCCATGGTCAGCACGACCGTGTAGGAGAAATAGGCGTTCAGGCCCATGCCGGGGGCCAGAGCAAACGGGTAGTTGGCCAGCAGAGCCATCAGGGCCGTGCCCACAAAGGATGCCAGTGCGGTGGCGATCAGCACAGCCTCGGAGTCCATGCCGGACGCCGACAGGATGTTGGGGTTGACCGCAAGGATGTAGGCCATGGTCATGAAGGTGGTGATACCTGCCATGATCTCGGTCTTTGCATCGGTGTGGTTTTCCTTCAGATGAAAGACATTTTCTAACATGAAAAAACCTCCGTTCTTTGGTTGCTTCTGCCGGTTGCGGCGGCAGAAGAGGAACAGGTTTCATTTTAGCACGAATCGTCACAGAATGTCCACAGCTCAGAAACAAAATAATGCGTTTTGGGAAGTTTTTGTCGAAAGAGTACGACTTTATAAGTTGTACAGTGCAACAATCATCCATGCAAAGAGGACGTTTTTCCTGTTTTAAAAAACAACATGACCCCCGGCAGCGTACAGCTTCCGGGGGTCGTAACGTTCTGCTCTGCGCTTACAGATGCAGCACGATCTTTGCAACATTGAAGTAGATCAGCAGTGTGGTGGCATCCACGATGGTGGTGATCAGCGGCGATGCCATCACGGCCGGGTCCACATGCAGTTTTTCTGCCGCCACGGGCAGAATGCCGCCGATGAGCTGCGACAGCAGGATGGTGCAGATCAGGGTCAGGCACACCACCAGTGCCACCGGAGCGGTCACCTTGTCGAACAGCAGCAGTTTTGCAAAGTTGCACACCGCCAGCGTTGCGCCGCACAGCAGGGCCACCCGGCTCTCCCTCCACAGGATGCGGGGCAGGTCGTGGGGCTGGATCTCGCCCACCGCCATGCCGCGGATGATGGTGGAAGTGCTCTGGCTGCCCGCGTTGCCGCCTGCGTCGGTCAGCATGGGGATGTAGGCGGTCAGCACGGTCACAGCGGCCAGTGCATCCTCGTATCCGCGGATGACCAGACTGGAGAAGGTGGCGCTGATCATCAAAAACAGCAGCCAGGGTGCACGGCTTTTGTACAGGTCCCACATGCTCTGCTTGAAGTAGGGCTTGTCGGAGGGGCCGATTGCGTTCATCTTTGCAATATCTTCGCTGGCCTCGTCCTGCAGGATGCTGATGGCATCGTCAATGGTCACGATGCCCACCAGCCGGTTTTCGGCGTCCACCACCGGAATGGCCAGAAAACCGTATTTTTCAAACAGGTGGGAAACATCCTCCTGGTCGGTGGTGGTGGTCACACTGACCACATTGGTGTCCATCAGGTCCCGGATGGGTTCTGCGGTGTCCTTGGCCAGCACCAGCGCCCGCAGCGACACCACGCCCACCAGCTTGCGGCTGCCGTCGGTCACATAGCAGTTGTTGATGGTCTCCTTGTCAAAGCCGTTCTGGCGGATGGCCTCCATGGCCTGCGCCACCGTCATGTCCGGGCGCAGCTCCATCAGCTCGGTGGTCATCACGCCGCCGGCAGAGTCCTCCGGGTACTGGAGCAGTTCGTTGATCATGCGGCGGGTGGCGGGGTCGGCCTGGCTCAGAATGCGCTTGACCACATTGGCCGGCATCTCCTCCACAAGGTCGGTCGCATCGTCCACGCACAGCTCGTCCACCACGGCCTTCAGCTCGGTATCGGTCAGGCCGTCGATCAGCTTCTGCTGGGTGGCAGGGGTCAGCTCGGTGAATACATCCGCCGCCAGGTCCTTGGGGCACAGACGAAACAGCACCGGGAGCTTTTCGGCCGGCAGGTCCTCGAACACGGCGGCCAGGTCGGGAGCCGGCAGGGTCTCCATCACATCCCGCAGGCTCTGGTATTTTTTGGCGTCATCCAGATTCGCCAACATGGTCTTGAGGGTATTGATCGAAATTTCAGACATAAAAAAGCTGCCTCCTTTTTTACCAGGCGGCAGCGGACACTTTCATTTCCGGGGAAGGCAAACACACCGTGCGTTCTCACGCACAGCCGGGCCGTTCTCCGGCATGCAAAAAGGCTGCCGTCTGGTTCTTTGATCGGGGATATAAACTGCCGCTGCTTCCAGCAGGTTCCATGACGACCACCTCGTTTTTCTGTCGTAAAAAGGCACTTTGGCCTTTTCCGCCCATTACTTTACCACGGCCGGAGCCGTTCGTCAACCCCGCCCCGCAAATTTTACAGCTTCTTTGCAGGGCCGCGCGCCTTTGTGCAACTGTACCAACCTCAGCCGTTGTTTTTCGGCAGATTCCACCCTTGTTCCGAAGACCAGGACCCTCTATGATTATGGTACAGCGTGGCTCTGGGCAGCGGCGGCCCGAAAGCCAAAGCCGCCGCCGACGATGTGAACAAAGATGTGAACAAAGACGGCCTGTACAACGCCTTCGTGCACCTCGGCCTGATCTGATCCACTGAAACAGTCAGCCGATTTCTGCCCGGCCATATTACGCAAACGCCCCCGCTTCCGGAAGAGGAAGCAAGGGCGTTTGCTCTTAAAGGGGGATTTATAAAAGGCGGAATCTGTGTGGATTGCTTCTGGAATAGGAGCAGGATCTCAGCGGCTCACAAAGGCCAGATCCTTGCTCAGCAGGTAAGGCCGCAGGTATGCCACCGTGCTACACATGGGCAGGACATCTTCCGAAAGCTGAATGCCCAGCTGTTCCACAATGTACTGCCGGCGCACCTGCATCCGCTGCCACATCTCCGGGTACTGCTGCCGGATCTGTTCTTTCAGTGCTTCATCTGCCAGCACCACGGTGCTTTCGGCGCAGCTGCCGCCGTAGCCCGGAACCGAGGGGATAATATCGATCTGCAGCATCATACCGCTGCGGAGCTCCTCCGCCGAGTGTTCATAAATCGGGGAGCTCAGCCACTCTTCTTCTGCCACCAGGTGGCCCGGACAGAGCGACCAGCCATAGGTTGCACGGGGCAGGATCTCTTCCACTTTATCAAACATCTCGCCGCCGGTCATGCCTACATGGATTTCTTCTAGCCAGCGGGTATAGGCCGCAAAGTACGGAGCAGCTACCCGTTCCACATAATCCTGCATTCCCTGCGGCAGCTCTGCAGCGTCGTGCACGGCATAGGCTGCGCGGCTGGAGGAGCCGCCCGGATATCCCACCGTCAGCGAAATGCTGTCGCCCACCTTGACGGTGTTCTGTGTGGGAAACATATTGCCCTTGATAAAACGCGGACCGCTGGCCGCAATGGTAACAATGCTGTTGTGCTGTCCCTGCCGGTTCAGCTGTGCACCCAGCGCCGTTTCGGCCACGCCCGGAGCCAGCAGATTCATTGCATCCAGCACACCGTCCGAAGCCAGCGCCGCTCCGTACTCGTAGTGCGCAATCTCATTGGCGTTGTTGGTGGTACGGGCACCGCCCTCCCCCAGGAACAGGTCACCGGCATTGAACAGATTGTCATTGCCACCGGTAATGGCACGGATTGCATCCAGGATAAACGCCGGGATATCGAAGAGTTTTTCGTTATTTTCCACCGGGCTTGTAAAGTGCTTCCATCCCGCAATGCCGATGCGGCGGCCCGGCGCAATGCCGGCCTCTTCCAGCAGGGTGCGTAGCGGCTTATCCTCGCGGTTGGGCTGATTGGGCAGTGAGAAGAGCGAAACATGCACAGCCTGCCCCGGAATGCGGGCCTTGGATGCCTTGTTCAGGTTCTCGTTGCCCAGCACAAAGCGGGCGGTGCCATCGGCATCCAGCACCAGCAGCGACTCTTCAAAACGGGTAAAATACCCCATCAGATACTGAAAATTGCCGCAGTGCTCGGCGTCGCCATACACCACCAGCTGTTCCAAGCTGCGTTCCTTCATGCCCTGCAGCACCTTATTCAAGCGCTCCTGAACGGTGGCATCGGTCAGCATGACCGGCTCTCCCGTGCAGTCCTTGGGCGGCTGCGGCACCTTGGCTAGGCAGATATTGTACTGTTTCATCTTCTTACACCTCTCGCTCTTGGTTTCCTGTATCGGGCCCGCGGCCCTTTCAGATCTCATCAATGGGGTACATAGGGCGCATGATCTGCTTGAACGGAATGATCCGCGTATCCTGTGGAGTCGCTCCCTGCGTCAGGGACATGACCGAGAACGCAGCCTTTTCCTTCAGCTCCGGGAAGATATAGCCCTGCTTGACCACGATCACATCGTAGTCATCCCAGTTCAGTCCTGCTCCCACAAACTGGTGCTCTTCACACATGGTCTGGCGTGTGCTTGCCACATTGATTTCCAGCGGCAGGCCGTCCACGGCCACCGCCACCGAGTAACCATATACCGCATCGTGCGGGTGATGCAGATAACCGCGCAGCGTGCCCTTTGCTTTCACTGTCACATCCAGCTCCACCGGGCGGGACATTTCGTCGTGATCCACGCCAAGGTGCAGGTGCGTCTTTGCACCGATCTCCAGTTGTTCCAGTTTCTGGTAGGCAATGGGATCGCAGATGTTGGCAAACAGGATCTTCTTTTTCAGTTCCTTCTCTGCCAGCACCTGTCGCAGGATATAGGTGTTCCAGCCGGTGGCACCACTAGTAACGTTGTCACCGGAATCCGTGATGAAGGCAGGTTTTCCTTCAGACTCCAGTGCCATCTGCAGAGCCTTGTCCGGTGCAGCCGTCAGGCCGGTGTAATGGAACTCGTGGCGTTTGTTCCAGACATAAGCCGCCAACCAGTCGGCGGCCTCTTCTGCATAGGCCTGATCCGCTTCCATCTGCGGCACCACAACGATGCCGCAGCCAGCCACCGGTGTGTCGTGCCGGATGTAGCCCACATGCCAGCTCACGCTGCGGATACGCGGGTCCTGCTCCAGTTTGTCCATATACTGGTTGATGGAACGCACGGGCTCGTCGCCGGAAACGCTCTGTTCACCGCCCAGAATCAGCGGCAGCTTGCGATACACCGAATGGATGTTCTGTCGATCCTTCATAAAGTCGCACAGCATGGCTGCCACCTTGCGCATGGTGGCAATGCTGTCGGTGTGGGGCGACTCCCGGTAGCTGCGGATCAGGGTCGTGGCCTCTGCATACTCCCTGCACAGGTTGCCATGAGGGTCGCACACCACGAAGATGGGCAGGTACGGGCCCACGATCTTGCGGATCTCCGCCAGGATGTGGTGGTCGCCGGAACCGATTTCTTCCACCTCGCTTGCACCATGCAGCATCAGGAACATGCCGTCGATCTCATGGATGTGCTCCCTGACGGCACGCACAAAGCAGGACTCGATGTAATCAAAGGTATCCTTTTTGATCACACCTGCAGCGCCAGCATCGGCCAGTACCGAAGGGATCAGCTCAAAGCCGGCCTGCTCAAAGACATCTGCCACATGCAGTGCCCGGATGCAATCATCCCCAAAAAGCATCTTATAGTTGCTGATCTCGCACTTCTGCGGGATATTTGCATTGGATTCCGTGATAAATTCACCAACCAAGATCTTCATCGTTGCATTCTCCTTTTTGTTGTAATGCGCCGGTCGTCAGTTCGCAGCCGGGCAGGTCTCCTTTTTCATGCGCTGGTGCAGTGAAAGCCGCATAGCCGTCGGCAGGAACCAACCCATGCAGTGTCCCAGCAGAAGCATGCTGGCCCAGGTGCCTTCCCGCAGCGTGGTAAAGTCCAGATGGAAGGCCAGCACCAGTGCGAGGCTCAGTGCCAACGCCACCATGTCGCAGCGGGTACGCAGCACACTGAACTTCATGTGCAGCTTTTCCGAAAGCACAAATGCAAACTGCTCAAACGGCATCCGGACAAACTCTGCTGCCATGGTCACCGTCACGCCATACGCTGTGATGGCAATGGCTGCCAGCATGCACACCCACTGCACCAGGTAGTTGTCCGGCTGCCAGGTGCTGATGCCCGGCAGGTCGTAGCAGATGGCATTGACGATCTTGCCCTGCAGCCATGCCACAGCAAACTGAAACAATTGAATGGGTTCAAACTCTTTTCTCTGCATCACGATCTGCAGCAGCACCGAAGCACCGTGCAGCAGCGCCACCATGGTTCCGCCCTTGATGCCGGTGATGGTGGCAATATTCTGGGTACAGGAGGTAATGGCCGTCTGCCCCAGCTCGGATTTGATCATCAGGGAAAGTCCTACCGATACCAACACCACACCGATCATCATTTCGGCAAACTGTACCGCCAGCCCCCGGATCCGATTTGTCATTCTGTTCTCCTTTTTCAACATTCATAGGTCTGCTTTGCGGAAAACAGCAGCGTGAGGACAAACGCACTGCCTGCCGAAATACAGATGGTAGCCAGCGCCAGCAGCAGATTGGTCAGGCTGCCGTCCGGGCTGATGTAACCCGGCAGGGCACACAACCCCGGCGTAATGATGGCGTACTGTTTCAGTTGTACAAACCCGCCAAACAAACCTCCGATGCCGCCGCCCAGCATTGCCGCCGCCAGTGGGCGCTTGTATGGCACACACACTCCGAACAGTGCCGGTTCCGTGATACCCAGAATCGCAGTGGTGCCCGCCGGGCCCGCCGTATTTTTGAGCTTTGCGTTCCGGCTTTTGCACCATACAGCCAGTGCTGCACCGCCCACCGCCGTGTTGGAAGCAACACTTCCTGGCAGGAACAGCGTCTCGTAACCATTGGCCGCAATGGAGGTGAGGATAGGCGGAGTAATGGCCTTATCCAGGCCGAACATAACGCACACCGGGTTGATCATCGCGTACAGACCCACTGCCCATGCCCCGAAGGTGTCACTCACCCACATCACGCCATCGGTAAGCCAGCCGCTGAGCACCGTACCCAACGGGCCAAGGAACAGCAGCGTGCCCGGCACCGCCACCAGCACACTGAGCAGCGGCAGCAGGAATGGTTTGACGGTTCCGGGCAGGGCCTTGTTCAGCAGCTTGTAAACAGCCGCCTCAAACAGCACCCCCAAGATCACCGGGATCACTGTGGAGTTGTAAGTCGTCGGGTAGATGGACATCCCCAGGAAGCTCAGGCCCTGTGCTCCGTTGATGGTGCTGTACACCAGCACACCGCCCAGCAGGGCCCCCAGATACCCGTTGATGCCCAGCTTGTTTCCTGTGGAAAATCCCAGGAAAATGGGCAGGAAGTAGAACCCCGCATCCTTGACGGCACTGAGTACTACCGCTGTGCCGCTTCCAACATCCATGCCAAAAAAATTCACGCAGATACTGAGCACAGCGGCGATCAGACCAGACGCCAGCAGTACCGGAATGACCGGCGAAACGCAGCCGGCAATGAAATCCAGCACCACATCCACACCACGGCGGAAGCGGCCCGGCTTCTTCAGAGGACCTTCTCCGGCAGTTTCCATATCATTCTCCTGCTTCCTCGGTTTTCTGATATTCCTCGATCAGGTTCTTGAACCAGTAGTAGCTCTTTTTGGGTGTACGTTTGTTGTCGTTGTCAAAGTCTACGCGGACAAAGCCATACCGTTTTTCGTAACCATTGACCCAACTGTACAGATCCATGGTAGACCATGCGTAGTAACCAAGAACATTGCAGCCCTCTTTTTTGGCCTTGAGCATGTAGTCGATATAGCCCTGCATCATCTCAATGCGGTCATCGTCCTGCACATAGCCGTTTTCGTCCGGCGTCTCGTAGCAGCCGTGGCCATTTTCCGTAATGTAAACCGGGATATCGCCGTAGCGATCACGGATCTCCATCAGGGTATTATACATACACTCGGGGTAGATCTCGCGGCCCCAGAGGTTGCGTTTGGTGTCCGGAGCAATGGCGGTTTCGTACCAGCCCTTGATGCGCATGCCTTCCTTGGCCTTGGAGCCGGCGCCGCGGTTATTGTGGAACACTTCCGTCTCACCCTCCGACCAGTCGGTCAGATACATCCGGTTGTAGACGTTCATACCGATATAATCCACCTTGCCTTTGGCAAAAGTCAACGCATCTTCCAGCTTGATATAGTCGTTTTCAATGCCGTTCTCCCGCAGCAGCGGGATCAGTTCACCGGGCAGCTCGCCCTTGATGGAGGTATCCAGAACCAGCCGATTGTAGAACAGGTCGCCCAGCAGACGGACCTTTTCCGGTTCTCTGGTGCCCGGAGCGATCTCCACGTTGCTGCTGTCGTGCACGATACCGATCTTGCCTTTCAGCCCCATGGAGTGGTACAGGGCAACCGCCTTAGCGCTGGCCAGCACCTCATAATACAGCTGCTTGAAATAGCGGTCAAAATCCAGCTTGTGGTTCGGCGGATAGTTGCCGACCATGTTGGTGCAGTAGGCATAATACTTCGGCTCGTTGATGGTGCTCCACAATCTGACCCTGTCGCCGAAAGCCTCAAAGCAGACCCTGGCGTATGCCTCAAAATCATCCACGATGGACCGGTTCTCCCAGCCGCCTTCTTCTGCAATGGCATTCGGCAGATCGTAATGGAACAGGGTAACGTTGGGTTCAATGCCCTTTTGCAGGCAGTAGTTGATGACGTTATTATAGAAAGCAATGCCCTTGGGGTTCACTTCGCCACGACCGTTGGGCAGGATGCGGTCCCACGCAATGGAGAAGCGGTAGGTATTCTGCTTTCCGGCCGCCATCATATCAATGTCTTCTTTATAGCGGTGGTAGAAGTCACAGGAGACATCGCCGGTGGCACCGTTCAGATTCAGCGGATTCCCGTGGGAGAACACATCCCACTCACCCAGGCCTTTGCCATCTTCGTTCCAGGCGCCTTCGCACTGGTAAGCGGCAGTTGCACTGCCCCAGAGAAACTTCTGCTTTTCCATAATTCAATATTCCTTTCAAAGATTACATTTCGTGCTTCAGATATCATCCACCGGGAACATGGGGCGCATGATACGCTTGAAGGGCAGGCGGCGGGTATCCTGCAGGGTGGCACCATCTGTCAGGGACATGATGCTCAGCGCGCCCAGTTCCTTCAGTTCCGGGAAGATATAGCCCTGCTTGACGATCACCACGCCGTAATCGGCACAATGGGCACCGGCAGCCTCAAACTGGTGCAGTTCTACTACCGCGTGGCTCACCTCTGCCACGATGATATCAATGGGATATCCCTCCACCGACACCAGCACACAGGCACCGTAATCGCCCACATAACCCAAAAAGCCTTCCAGACGACCCTTATGCTTCACCGTCACGTCCAGCTCCACCGGGCGGGACAGTTCATCCAGATTCATACCCAGCCGGATGTGGGTCTTTGTGCCTTCCGGCACATCTGCCAGTTGTGCCACCACAGCCGGGTCAGTGATGCAGCCAAACAGGAAGTTTTTGCCTTTGGTGTCCGGCAGTGCCATGACCTGCCGCAGTACCCAGGTGTTGGCACCCACAGAACCACTGGTGGTGTTGTCGCCGGAGTCGGTGAGGAACACCGGTTTGCCGGGGCAGTCCAGCGCCGTCTGCATGGCCTGTTCCGGCTCCTGGGTCAGGCCGGTGTAGTGGAACTCGTGACGACGATTCCACACATAGGCAGCCAGTTCGTCCGCCTTCTGTTCAGCATACGCCTGGTCGGTCTTCGTATTGGGCACCACAACCACGCCGCAGCCGGCCACATCCGTGTCATGGCGGATGTAACCCACATGCCAGCTGGCACTGAGGATGCGGGGGTCTTTTTCCATCTCATCCATGTACTGGTTAATGGAGCGCACCGGCTCATCGGCCGAGACGCTCTGCTCTCCGCCAAGGATCAGCGGCAATTTGCGGTAAGCAGGGTGGATGTTGCGGCGATGCTCCAGCAGGTCCACCAGATACCGGCAGCAGATCTTGACCGTATCGGCCAGATCCGTGTGGGGCGACTCGCGGTAACTGCGGATCACCGTGCAGCCATCCACATACTCCTTGCACAAGTTGCCGTGGGGATCACAGGCCACCACAATCGGCATATACGGACCCACCAGCCTGCGCACTTCCTTCAGGATATGGTGGTCGCCGGAACCGATGTCCTCCACCTCGCTGGCACCGTGCAGATGCAGGAACATGCCGTCCAGCGTGCCGAGATTGGCACGGATATCGTTCAGCAGGCGGTTTTCGATATAATCAAAGGCGTTGCGGGTAACCACACCGCCCGAAAAACCATTGGCGTAGACCGAGGGCACCACCTCAATGTCGGCATCCGCAAATACGGAGCCCAGGTTCATCTGAGAAATGGCATCCTCACCAAACCGCAGGTCATAATTTTCCAGATCTGTTTTATAGGGGATATTTGCATTGGATTCGGTCACAAACTGTGCTACCAGAACTTTTTTACGCATCGCAGATTTTCCCTCCCGAAAGAAGCCCAGGCACACGTTGATGCCCGCCGCCGTAGCGGCGACAGGCATCAATGTGCTTGGCTTTATGATGAAGTTGATAAAGTTATTGTATGCTGTTAAGGTTCAGCGCGGAGATCAGACATCTTCTTTGTATGCCTTTTTCAGGACAATTGTGCAGGCGATAAAGGAAACGATCACAGTCACAATACCGGAAACCAGAGCGAGGATCAGGTTGCCCATGGAACCATCCGAAGGCAGGAAGAACAGCAGAGCCAGGAAGCCAGGGCAGCCGCCGACCACGTAGTTCTTCAGCTGGAAGATACCTGCGATCAGACCACCGGCCATAGCGCCGCAGGCGGTGCCGATCAGCACACGGGGACGCATGATCAGGGAGCCGTAGAAAGCGGGCTCGGTAACGCCGCACAGTGCGGTAACACCAAAAGAAGCGATCATGCCCTTGCGGCCCTTGTCCTTCAGGTGCATGGCAACGGCCAGTGCACTGCCGCCGACTGCCAGGTTGGAAATGTAGTTCATGGGGACAACGGCCAGATCATAACCAATGCTGGAGATGCCCTCCACCAGGATGGGGGTAATGGCCTTATCCAGGCCCAGCATCACAAGGTACGGGTTGATGGCTGCGCAGATCGGCAGTGCAATGAAGCCGGCTGCATTGAAGAATGCCTGGATGGCATTGCCAACCACGCCGCTGAGCTCGGTGCCGATGGGGCCGAGAACGATCAGGGTAATGGGAACAACGATCAGCATGGTGAGCAGCGGTTTCAGGAAGTAGCGCACCATTTCCGGAATGATCTTCTTGAGCAGTTTATCCACCCAGTACATCAGGATCACGCCCATGACGATGGGCAGGACACTGGAGGTGTAGGTGACCGTGGGAATGGGGATGCCGAAGAAGTCCAGTCCCTCTACACCGCTGATAGAGCTGCTGACCAGGACAGCGCCCAGAAATGCGCCCATGATGGGTTCCATCTTCAGCTTGTTGGACAGCGTATAACCGATCCAGACAGGCAGCATGGAGAAACCGGCACTGAAGATGGCCAGGCAGACCTTTGCGGTGCCGCTGTCGGTGCTCATGCCAAAGTAGTTCACCAGCAGGTTCTTGATGGCAAGGATCAGGCCGCCGGTGATCAGAGCCGGAACGATCGGCATAAAAATGCCGGCGCAGAAGTTGCCAAACTTATTGACGTAGTACAGCGCATTCTTCTTTTCCGGTTCTTCTTCCACGACTGTAGGACGGTCATCGGTGGGCTTCCAGCCGGAAACGTCCAGGAAATCATTGAAAGCATCGTTGACTTCCGGTCCGATGATGATCTGCACCTGGCCGGTCTTGGCCACAACACCCACTACATTTTCAATGCCCTTGATGGCTTCCACGTCCACCTTGGACTTGATTGCATAATGGATGCGCAGCCGCGTTGCGCAGTGTTCGACAAAGGTGATGTTGCTCAACCCGCCGACCTTTTCCAGGACCTGCTGGGACATCTTTGTGTATTTGCCCATGAGTAAATGCCTCCCTTTCGTACAACAAATGTTACAAAATGTTACTTTTAACACTTTGTGGGATGAACCATTGTGAAAGACCTCCACCGCTCGGCCGCAGCGAAAACCCGCAGGAATCCATCGGGTTTCAACAGTTCATCGTCTTTTCTACATTGTATCACATCCCGATGCAAAGTCAATTCATTTTTGTTATTTTTTGTTCTTAAATGTTATTATTTGTTGCTTTTAACAAATATTTCAACAAGTTAGATATCACTTTCACCAATTTTCCGGCTTGTTTACGCAAAAAAATGAGCTTCCCGGATGAAATTCACATTTCAGTCGGAAAGTTCATTTTAAAAATGTTATTTTTTGTTATTTTCAATTTCAAGCCAGCACCAGCGGAACATTGTTCTGCCGGAACAACTCCTGTGTTGCTGCGTCCAGGCCGGTGTCTGTCACCACCAGATCCACGTCCGCAACGGGCGCGATCTTATAGAAAAACGATTTGTTGAACTTGCTGTGATCCGCTATACAAATCACACGCTTGGCTTTTTCCACCAGCACTTTTTTGGTGTGGCCGTCCTGTACGTCCACCACAGAAAGGCCGTCGTTCAGGTCAATGCCCTCCAGTGAAAGAAACAGCGTGTCGATCTGGAAATGCTGGATGAAGTCATCGGTCAGCGGGCCCAGAAACGCCATGGAATTCTCGCGGAATTCCCCTGGGCACATGATGAGCTTGATGTTCCGCATATTGGCAGTGGTGTTGGCCACCATCAGCGAGTGGGTCAGCACACTGATGTTGCGCTTACCACGCAGCAGCACAGCCACCTCATTGGGGGTCGTACCTGCATCCAGAAAAATGGAATCCCCTTCGTTGATATATTCCATGCACTTGGCCGCAATGCGCTGTTTCTCAGTTGCGTTGATCTCACTCTTAAAGCTCATGTTGCACTCAAACAGTGAGCCATTGTTCAGCACTGCTCCACCGTGTTCCAGTGTAACCATGCCATCCTCGGCCATGGCATTCAGATCCCGCCGGATGGTCATGGAGGACACCTGGATTCGTTCCGCCAGATCTGTGATCACTACACTGCCGTTGCGCTGCAACTCATTCAGAATGTAGCGTTTCCGTTCAATTGCATTCATAGTTTCTCCTCACAGGGCCGCCTTGCAGCCTTTTCTTCCACCATTTCTGTTTACAATGCGTCGCTTACCCGTTTTCTTCCGCTTCATCCAACCGCAGCTCATGTCCGCCGGTACGGATCACGTAGCGTTCGCTGTCAATGTACTGCTCGTTCAGCAACACCACCTGATCTCTGCCGTCCAGATAACAGGTACGGGTGTACACCACCGGCTGTCCCTTGACCAGGCCCAGTGCATCCGCAGTCTCCGCGTCAGCATACCGCACCCGGATGATGGTTTCTTTTTCGCGTATGACCCGCAGCTTCTTCCACTGCCGCAACAGCCGGAACACAGATCCGCTCAACAACTCCTTTGTCAGGAACTCCGCGTCCTGTGGCGGAAAGTAATCCAGTTCGTACACGGCAGGCTTTTCATTCAACGCACGCACCCGCCGGGCGCAGCAATAAGCTTCTTCCCCCTGCTTCAGCTCAAACAGCCTGCACACTGCCGCGCCAGGCACCATGCCAAGCTCTGTGCACACCGTAGAAGGCCGGTACCCATTGGCCACTGCATTTTCAGTCCATCCGCGGGGTTCGTTCAGGTCGTTGCGCATCACCACACCGGTCACAAAGGTGCCCTTGCCCGGATGGCGCACAACCATTCCTTCCTTGCACAGCTCCTCAACAGCCCGCCGCACCGTGATACGGCTTACCTTATATTGTTCCACCAGTTCATTTTCTGTGGAGAGTTTGTCTCCCTCCCGGCGGCTGCCGGAAAGGATCTCCTGCCGCAGGATCTCCTCCAACTGCAGATAAAGCGGGGTCGCGCTGTCCGGCACCAGCATATCGTTTTTCCTCCAAAGGCAGATACTCATTTTATATCAGTATGAGCATAACACAATTACGCCGTAAAATCCAGTCTTTTTCCGTGTCAGATCCTGCGCACTTTCCCGTTGCAAAACATCTCATATTGTATTATAATGTCTTATAGGCTCTTTTTCCGATGGCCCAATCAAAACAGGAGGTTTGTCTATGTTCCATATCCTTGTTGCACGTTTCATTCTGGAAGCCAATGAGAACATCCCCAAAAAGTGCGATCTGAAGGATGTCAGCCTGCACTTCGGGCAGGACTGCATCGCACACCTGCAGCTGGGCGATGTGTTCAACCGCCCGGATGTAACGCTCGTGCCCACACTGGACGCCAACGCCGGTTCCAACGGCGTCATGAAGCGCACCGCATTCGAGTACATCGAGTCCACAATCCTGCAGACTGTGCGGGAGCATCTCTCAGAATTGGATGCCATCTACCTGCACCTGCACGGTGCCAGTGAGGTGGAGGATATTGGCTCCGGTGACCACCACATCTTAAAAGAGGTGCGCCGCATCGTGGGCCCTTACCTACCGATCGCCGTCGTTTGCGATCCCCACGGCAACCTGTGCAAGGAGTACGTGGAGGGCACCACACTGATCCGCAGCTACCGGGAGTCACCGCACACTGACGTAGAGCAGACCATTCACTTTGTCTGCTCCCACTTGCTGGAACTGCTGGAGCACCGCCGCAGCATCACTCCGGTTTACCGCAAACTGCCGTTGATCCTGGGCGGCGAGCAAAGTGTTTCGGCTGATGAACCGGTGCGCTCCATCAACCAGTACATGGATGAGATGGAAAAAGACCCCCGCATCCTCAGTGCCAGCTGGCACGTGGGCTATATCCGCCACGATACCGATGTTGCCGGCTGTGGCGTGGTGGTCATTCCCACCTCCAACGAGTTTCGTACCTATGCCGGACAAAAAGCCGATGAGTTGGCTGCCTATGTATGGGAACGCCGCCACGAGTTCCATTACACCGGTCTGACCCAGGAGCCGGACGAAGCCCTCCAGACGGTCCTGAACTGTTCCGGCAAACCGGCCTTTCTTACCGACTCCGGTGACAACACCACCAGCGGTGCCATGGGTGCCAACACCTGGGTGCTGCGGCAGGTCCTGGCTCAAAAAGAAGCTCCGCAGAACAAACGTGTCCTGTTTGCTGCCATTCAGGATCCTGCTGCTTATGCCCTGCTGGCAAACCACACTCCCGGTGACATCCTGCCACTGACCCTCGGAATGGGTCTGGATGCCCTGACCGAGCCGGTACAACTTATCGTCACCCTGCGGCACCTGGGCCGACAGGAGGGCACCAGTCTGTTTGCAGAGCACGGCGACTTCGGCGGCTGTGCCACCGTGTCGGTAGAAGGCCTGCCCATTGATATCATCGTGACCGATACGAACCATCCCTTTGTAGAGCGGCATCAGGCCCTTGCTGCCGGTGTGGACTGGATGGATTACGATGTTGTGATCGTCAAGACCGGTTATGCTTTTCCGGAGCCGATGCAGCAGGGTGCACTGTGCGTGATGTCTCTGACCGACGGTGCCACCCTGCAGGATACCCGCCGCCTGTCCTTCAAGCGTATCATGCGCCCCATGTTCCCGGTCGATGACATCTGATTTTTTAAGGAGAACAACTTTATGAAGATCCTTGTAGCAAAGTTCCAGCTGGAAGCCAACGAGCATGTGGCTATGAAATGTGACCTGCCCAATGTGGCCATTTCCTACGATCAGGACGCCCTGACGCATATGCAGCTGGGCGATGTATTCAACAGCCCGGACATTGAACTTGTGCCGGCGATCTGCGCGGATGCCGCCTGCAGCGGTGTGATGAAAAAGACCTGCTTCGACTATATCGAGCAGACCATCCTGAACGCTGTGCGTGATAATCTGCGGGATCTGGATGGCATTTACCTGCATCTGCACGGTGCCAGTTATGTGGAAGAGATCGGCTCTGGCGAGCACCATCTGGTAGCTGCCATCCGGCAGATCACCGGGCCGTATCTGCCGTTGGCTGTTTCCTGCGACCCCCACGGCAATCTGACCAGAGAATACGTGGAGAACACCACCTTCCTGCGCAGCTACCGCGAAGCGCCTCACACCGACATCGCCCAAACCGTACAGCGCACCTGCCGCACGCTGATCGGACTGATCCGCCACCGGCAGAATATCACCCCGGTGTACCGTAAGCTTCCGCTGATCCTGGGCGGTGAACAAAGCGTTTCCACCGATGAGCCCGTGCGCTCCATCAACAGGTACATGGATGAGCTGGAAAAAGATCCCCGCATCCTCAGCGCCAGTTGGCATGTAGGCTATCTCCGGCACGACTGTCCTGAAGCCGGCTGCGGTGTGGTGGTGATCCCTGCCTCAGGGGCAGACCGCGCCTATGCAGAGCAAAAAGCTGATGAGCTGGCCGCTTTTGTGTGGAGCAAACGGCATGAGTTCCATTACACCGGCACGACGGCGCAGCCGGACAAGGCCCTGGAGATGGCATTGCGCTGCCCGGACAAACCGGTGTTCATCACGGACTCCGGCGACAATGTGACCAGCGGTGCACAAGGCGCCAACACCTTCATCCTGCGTCAGGTACTGGCCGCGCCGGATCTGCACAAAAAGGTTTTGTTTGCCGCCATCCATGATGCAAACCTCTGCCACACCCTGCGTAGTCTTCCCGTTGACGCCGTAGCAACAGCGTCCGTCGGCATGGGTCTGGACGCATTGTCCGCTCCCGTACCGCTCACCCTGCGGGTGCTGTATAAAGGCACACAGGAAGGCACCCATATGTACGGCGAGGACGGCAGCTACGGCCCGCTGGTGACCGCAGCTGTGGAAGGCACTTCCCTTGTACTGGTGTTCACCGACAACAATCACTCTTTTGTAGAAGAGCACCAGTTAGACGCCTGCGGGGTGGACTGGAAAAACTTTGACATCATTGTGGTCAAACAGGGCTACATCCACCCGGAGCTCAAGGCAGCCGGGGCACTGTGCGTCATGTCCCTCACCGATGGTGCGACCCCGCAGGACACCCGCCTGATCCGCTTCAAGCGCATCATGCGCCCAATGTTCCCCATTGACGAGATCTAATCCCCGCAACTCCTCGCAAAGTCAGAATTCCCCCGCCCGTTCCGGCATCTGCCGGGATGGACAGGGGGATTCTGCATGAAGGAGAAAAAGTGAAGAAAAAGCTTTCGGAAATAGTATGATTGTTATGCGGCGGCCTTTGCTTCACCCTCCGGGAAGATGATCTTGTTCACGAAGAAGAAGATCACCATGGAGATGCCGCCGTTGAGCACCGTGGTGCCGATGTTGTAGATGAAATCAGGCACCAGCAGACCGGCCACAGCCACCCAGATGCAGTTGATGGAGTTGACGATGCAGGTGATGAGGCAGAAGGCCAGCAGATACCAGCCGATCTGCTTGGCGAGGTTGCCCTTGCTGCGGAAGACAAAATTGCGCTGGATGGGGAAATTGATGCACTCGCCGATGACCATGGCCACCATGTAGGCGCAGAAGTAGGGCAAGCCGCCGTGGGCGGCGTCGTAGCCGAGGATATTCCACTTGAAGGTCTCGCCGAACAGGGTGATGTCGATGCCCGGCCAGCCGAAGTCCACCACCGGCAGGCTTGCAAATGCCTTGGGCAGGAACTGCAGAAGCAGATATTTGAACACGGTGATGAGGTTGGACACGATGACGAACAGTCCACCCTCCCGCACCCATTTGGCCGCGGCCGGATGCTTTGCGGCAAAGTTATTCCAGAAATTCATGGCCTTATTCCTTTCAGCTGTTTTTGAGCCGGTTTTCCATCTGGCTGTTCAGGATGAGATTCTTGACGAACTCATAGATGACCCGAAGGATGCCCACGAGCCAGAAGCCTTTCAGCTCCCAGACGAGGCCGTCCACCATGCCCATGCTGATGGCGCCGTTGGTCATCTTGGCCAGAGCGCGCAGCGGCATATTGTACTGGAACATCACGTTCAGGTCCGGCTTGCCTCTCTTGTAGCTGGCCGTCAGCAGGGTGTGCAGTACCAGCCAGACCAGCCAGCAAATGGGGCTGCGGCTGTGGTTCAGCTCACCCAGCGTCATGTTCCGGTCGATGCGGACGACATCCTCCGGGATCGGATGGCCCAGCAGAGCCTCGAACTCGGCGTCGGTCACATAGGTGATCTGACCGGAGACGTAGTGGAGCAGGTCGAGACCCTCGTAGGGGTCGGGAGCGTTGGTCCCCTTGACGGAGACTTCCGCCGTCAGGCGGATGTCTGCGCTGGATGCACCCACGCGGAGCTGATAGCTTCCGCCTTCGACTTCCCAGCGGTCAGTCTTGACGTTCCAGTAGCGGAACGCCTTGTCGTCCAGAGCGATGCTCACCGTCCTGCTCT
>OGOA01000629.1_pt1 | contig 23392 bp, 41 predicted proteins | sample 1573621 | NCBI WGS metagenome assembly OGOA01 (sample SAMEA2581917, study PRJEB24529) | metagenome | biome: Human gut stool | place: China | collected 2011
CAAATGGTGACTGCGCCCATAATGCAATACAACCATTATCTTTGATGATTCTCTCATATTGTTCCCATAACGGTTCGAATGGAATTAGTACATCCCATGAATTCTGGGTTGTTGAAAACGGAAGATCTGTGAAGATAAAATCGACTGATTTATCATCAATCTTTTTCATACCTCCAAGGCAATCTTCATTGTATATTTTGTTAATGTCTAACATTTCTTACTCAGAGCAAATCATGATTTAATGCTGCAGCAAATCTCATGCTCCTTTCAATGTATTATTCTCTTAATCAAACTCAATCTTCCCTAATTTTCCATACGAAAATTCTTCTTCATATTTTGTATAACCAACGATTGCACCATTTTTATCTTCTATTCTGTAATCATAATCGCCTTGTGGCTCATCACTCATATAAAAATAAAACCCTGCGCCGCCAAACCAAGAACCCATATGAATATATTTACCCTTTGATTCTTCAAATGATTTGATATACCTATCATCTATCGGGGTGTTTTTAACATAATATTTTAAATAGTCATACTGCTCTTTTGTTGTAATCTTTCCAGTTGGTACACACTGAATATCTGTCCATGTACCAAGCTTTTCTCTCGCTTCTGAAAATAGCATTTTCTACCTCCTAAATCACCAAGAAACTTCGATTCTTGTGCTTACTTTTTATCTGTAATCTCAAATGGTACAATTGACTCTGGGATATAATTAACCTCATACTTGTACTTATTCACTTCAGCACCACCTAAATCCTCAATAACATACATCGTATCTTCATTTAGTCCAATAATATGTCTTTTATATGTACCATCTTCCATCTCTACAACAAGTGTTACCTGATCATCTGTTGCATCCTCTCTACTAAATGCACCAATCATTTCAAACTCAACCTTATCAGTACGAGTGTTGATTACTGCAAATCTTCTAAGAACATTAAAGTTCTCAGCTTCCTGTTTCATATTATATGTAACCTTTTTTGATTCGGTTTCAAAAGCACATCCTGTCATAGATGTTGCTACCATTCCAACTGCTAACATTACTGCTAAAATTTTCTTCTTCATATAATTTATTCTCCCAACTCTTTCAGTGCATTAACAAGTTCTGCAAGTCTTGGATTTTCAGGATGTTCCTTTGCCATCTTTTCATATAAGGCAATGTTCTTCATCTTCTCAATTTCTGACTTTAACTCCTGCTCGATAGATGCCTTCTGCTTTGCAATTTCCTTTAACCGATTTTCTTCGTCAATTCTTGCATTATATCCATCCATATTAACAACACCAACAACCTGAGCTGTTACATTCTTACCATATTCTTCAACTGTCATTAATTCTTTTACAACACCAAGAACTCTATTGTCTTTTCCTCTTGCATTTACTACAACATATACTGGATGCTTTGATGGATCTTCCTCTACAATAAGATTCCATTCATTCTCATATAAAGCAAAACCATAGTCCTTTTTACTATAATCCTCTACTAAATTAACAATTGCTATCTGCTCAAATCCTGTCATTTTATTATCCTCACTTTCATCTCTAATAATATTCAATTCACTTCTACTGAACCAATATAATCCATTGGAACTTGCTGCGTTGTACATTCCGTCAATCTGAACAGCTATTGAACCACTTGTAGTTTTAATAACTTGTCCATATCGACCTACAATGTTTTCTTTTCTGTATTGTCTTTTACTTGTATATATAACCTTTACTCGCCGATCTTGGTATTCGTTATAATCGTATATTTCGCTCATTGTGTCACCTCCTAGTTAATTTATTCTCCAATTAATATCCACAGTCTTCTTTTTCTACTAACTTTCAAGTTATCAATGAAATCAACATTATCTAAACTTACCATAAGATTAGGTTTATTTCTTCTAATTTCACTGATTGAGGGATAAATGCCTAATTCCACAAGAATTCTCGGAAGAAATCTCTCATTTGTATAATAAGTTTTTTCTTGCTCAATTCTGTTCCAATCATTTTCATCTAGTGCAAACATCTGCTGTGGCTCGGCTATTGGATTTCCTATTACAATATTCTCTATATAAGCCATAATTCACCTCCTAAAAGTTCAAAAGAAATCTATGTTTCTTGGTAAAAATATTACTATATATAGTGCCTATATTTTCTATAAACACTATATATAGTATTTTATTTACGCCTGATACACAAAACTTGGCATTGGGTGTAATTTAAACAGATTTTTCTCATGCATTGAATCAATCTTAGCCTTTACTTCCTCACTTGGTTCAATTCCATCTCTGATATATGCGTCTAATTCAGCATAAGTAAATCCAAGGTTGTCTTCATCAGTCTTTCCACAAAGACCATCAGTAGGTGTCTTATCAACTAATTCTGATGGAAGCCCTAATTCACGACCAATAGCCTTGACCTCTGTTACAGTAAACTGAGATAACGGACTGAAATCACCAGCAGCGTCACCATATCTTGTGGCGTAACCAACCCAATCTTCGGAAAGATTACACGTATTTGCAACACGACCATTTACTGTCTGTGACACTGCATAAAGTGTAGCCATACGAATACGAGCAGGGAGATTTGTTGTTGTCTGAATTGATAACTCTTCATCTAATGATTTTTTAATCTCATATTCTGCAACATTCACAATTGTTCCGACTGGAATAATAGTACGTGGAATGTCTAAAAAACTGCAAAGTTTACGACTATATTCAATATCTCTTTGTCTTCCCTGTGGCATCATCACACAAAAAACTCTATCCTTACCAAGAGCTTCTACACATAATGCAGCTACAACACTTGAATCCTTACCGCCAGAAATTCCCACTACTGCCATACAATCTTTACCATTCTGTTCAAACCAATTTCTGATCCACTCTACGATTTCATTTTTTACTTTCTTAGCATCAAACATTTATATATTCTCCTTCCTACATTCGATTCATCACATCATAGAACCGAATTAAATACTCATATACATTTCTAGGAACTAATTCTTTTACCTTTTCAAATTCACCCTTTTCACATAAATCTCTAACCAAACTTGAAGAAGTATGATTTTCTGATATCTGAATTTCTGTGAAGTGATTTTTATATGCCATAAGATTTGCTTCTCTTAAAGCAGTCTCAAGATTCTGACCTTCTCTCACACATGCTACAAAATTATATTCCTCAACAAATGGTTTCCAATTATACCAAGTTGTAAGTGTTTCAATATTATCCATTCCTAAACAAATATAGTATTCGTTGAAGATATAATCTTTTTCATTCATATCTCTTATCTGAGCGATAGTATTGTATGTCCTCTGTGGAAAGAAGCTGGTTGTTTCAACTTCGGATGCCCACATATTATTTTCCTCACAATTTGGCATTGAATTAATCAGCGATACCCGACAATATCCAGGTATCAAAGTCTTTTTCTTCGCAACATATGTATCATGTGCAGGAATAAACAATATAGCATCGGCATTAACTGCTTTTTTAGCAGTCAATGCCATATCAACATGGGCGTTGGTAATTGGATTAAAACTTCCTGGTATAAGTAAAATTTTATTCATGATTCATTCTCCAATTAATACATCTCTTTAGATAATCAACATAATCAGGGTTTTTACACATACCTTTACCTTCTACATCAGACACTTTTGCAACATCCATACCGTTACATTTAGTGGTTTTCATTACAATATTTAAAGCAGGAACATCTGTGTCATTACTCAAATAAGTACCAATTCCAAATGCGACGTTTACTCTATCATGGAAGTGTCTGAATAACTTATCGGCTCTTTCAAAATCAAGACTGTCACTAAACAGAAGTGTCTTTGTCTTAGGATTGATACCAAGTGACTCATAATGATTAATCATCTTTTCACCCCATTCAATCGGATCGCCACTATCATGTCTTACACCACTGAATAATGTTGCATATGTCAACTGAAAATCTTTCAAGAAACAATCAGTTGTAATTGTATCTGTGAGCGCAATACCATTTAACACACCATACTCTCTAACCCATGCATCTAAGGCATACCAGTTTGAATATGCTGGATTGTGCTTGTGATTACCCTGACCAGAACACATAATCCATTCATGAGCCATAGTTCCAACAGGCGTGAGATTATATTTCTTTGCGAGATATACATTAGATGTGCCAACAAATTTAGATGGACTGTGTAATGTATCATTCAAATGTGAAAACTTCTCAACAGTTAACTCCTGTGCTTCAGCAGAAAGTCTTCTTCTAAGACCAAATTCAGAAAATGTACCAGCATACCAATGACCGCTTCTGAGATTTTCATACTTTTCATCTAATCTCTTTTTGAAACTATTAAGCAATTCCTCATAGTTATATGCCATTCTGAAATATACTTCGTTTACAATCGCAAGTGTAGGAATCTCATACATAGATGTATTAAGCCACGTACCAAATGTTTCGATAGAAAGACCGCAATCTGAATCTGTTGTAATCTCAAAATCCTCATATCTTGGCTGCCACAATCTCAGAAAATCAACATACGAACCTTTCATCCATTTAATATTATCAATATAAGTAAGTTCGTCTTCTGTGAATCTCAAACCACAATATAATTTAATCTGTCTGCGAATCTCTTCTACCATTTCTGGTGTAAAGTGAACATCCTTATTACGACATTTAAAACTCCAAGTGGTTTTATAATCGCTAAACTGATGATAAATAGCCTGCCCCATACTGAATTTGTACATATCGGTTTCTAATAAGCTGTTAATAATCTGTTCCATATTATTTTCCTTCTTTCTTGATTTGATTAAATATTGTCCTAATATCATATTCTCTGTTTTCGTACTCATAAAACAGATTAATGTACTTATCAATAAAAGCCATATCGTTTGGATGCATTGCAATTGGTTTACTTTTCTTAGATTTCCACCATTTTAATTCCTTCTCAAAATTAAATGATTTACCATGATATGCTCTACCTGCTCCAAGATAATCACAAAGCATTTCTTTTTTATACTTCATTGGCATTTCAATAGGATTTCCACCATTATCAAAATTGTCTTCCCAATACTCGTAGTGGTGCTTGTTTCTTCCCTTATGGTGCATCCAAGCAGCCGACCAACCATTCTCTTTCTTACAAGCGTCTATTGGACTTGAAGTACCTTGATAATACTTAACACTCTCCCAAAATTCCGTTGGAGAAAATTTAGATAAATCATGTATTAACCCTTGAAATGGAATTCCCACCTTACAACAATAGTAAAACACCCAATGTTTATGCGTACAGACTTTCTTAAAATGTCTGAAAGTATTAATGATATAATTCTTACACTTCATTATTCTCTCCAATCACTTCGATCTGACAACTTTTCATAACTTCCATAGCCGCTTTATGTTTATCAGGTGTGACTCCTGCACAGCAGCTTGCATCTACTGTGACATTAATAAATGGATAATCAGCTTTAATAATTAAAGCATTTGATACTACACAAATTTCGCTACAAAGACCAATAAGTTCTATATCATTGTTAAATCCCAAGTCAGTCCAATGTGTCCAACCAAAAGATTCTTTATTAATATATGTACAATTTGGAACTTCTAATCCATCTGCAATCTGCCATCCATGAGTATTGTAAATACAATGTTCAACTGGTAGCTTGATACCTTCTGGTGTACTTAAATAGTTTTCATAATGTGTATCTCTTGTGAAAATAATTCTATCTCCACGACTATAATATTCTTCAATTTTCTTCTTGACATTTGGAACAATTGCCTGTGCTTCCTTTGTGCCAAGTGTTCCATCAATAAAATCATTCTGCATATCTACTACGATTAATGTTTTGCTCATTTTGTTACCTCTTTTCTTTGTTCTTTCATTACCAAATGGCTAACGTTTACTGCTTCTCTCATAGCTTCTGCAAACTCATAAGCACAATCAGAAGTAAATCTTTCCTGTACTTTTGTAATATCATTTGTATCAACTTCGCTATGAATCCTTGCGTCAATAATATATTTTCCGTCTTTACATTGAATATCTACCATTGTTTTGTTCCATTCCTCTCCATTTCATAAAAGCAACATAAATCAACTGCATGATTTCTTTGAATAGTAAGATTGTCAACTTTTTCCTTTAATTCTTTATTTTCTTTTTCAAGTGCAGCTATTCTATTTCTCAATACATCTTTTGTTGAAAACTTCTGCGTCCCAATCTGCTTATAATCAGACGAAACAGTTTTAACAGAATAATTGCTAATATAATCTGTTGTTCCATCGGAATATGTAATTGTTGGTTCAAAGAATCCACGCTTCTTGCACTCATCACAATGACAAATGGATGAAATATATCCAATTTTGCCATCACTACTTTCTACATAATCACCTTCATGGAATTGAATATCTGTTATAGGATCTCTGAATGTAAGAGTTACAATATCCATACATTGATTACTTCCAATGTATAAGTAGCCCAGATTTTCATACTCTTTAATCGTTTTGTGAGCATCGTTTAAACTTACTTTAACTATCATTTACTTATCCTCCTCATCTTCGCCTAAAATTTTCTTTCTTAATGAGTTCCAACCATCATCATAACCATCGCAATATTCGTCCATATACTCATTATTGTGTGTCTCTTCTGGCAATTCTTTTAATGGACACCATCTTTGTCTAAAATCTTTCGGATAAGGATAATTAATTGTACGGTTATTTAAAGCCATGCAACACATATCAGAATAATGACCACAAAAACATGGACATTTATCACAACTATTTGGCATATCCATCACTAAAACAGCTTTACTCATATATTTAATCCTCTTTTCTTTATTTTTATATGTATTTATTCTCTGAAAACTCACAAGAATTTCCGCATTCATTGGAACTTAAATTTTCAGTTAATTATTATATTTAAATAATTTTTCTAATCTCTTTTCCATTTCGTTATTCTTATTTCTAATATCAGTTGTTGTCTTTATCTCAAGTACGCAATTAAAATCATCAGGTGCTTCATATTCAGAGATGTATACGTCATTATTTTTTGACCATTCTCGCATTACATTCCAAAATTCATCTGTATCAAAATCAGGTGTACCAGTAAATTTAGTTGTGTTCTTATAAGGTGGATCACAATATATTAAACAATTATTGAAGTCAAGAGTCTTATAATCAGCCCAAGTAAATTTTACATCTGACATTGTGTTCATTTTCTTTAATAAACTTCGTTTAGAAGTATCGGCATACCCCTTCTTGCCACCATGACCTCTTGCATATCCACCAAACCACTTTCCAGCAAACGAACATCCAAATCCTGCAAATCCAGTCAATACCATGTCTTCGTCCTTATGCTCTTTTATGTATTTATACTGTTCTTCGCTCAATACTTCAGGAAGTTCATAACCTTTTTGAACAGCATTATATAACTCAATTAAATATCTATTAAAATCATACGCTTCTCTCTGTCCAGACATTTTAGATATAATGTTACATCCTCCACAAAACGGTTCTACAAAAATTTGATTTTCTTTTCTCACTGATTCTAAAAATGGAACTATATATTTGGAAATTTTAGCTTTTCCACCAAAATATTGCATTTGTTTCTTGGAGTAAAACATGTTTTACGCTGCAGCTAACCTCTTACTCCTTTCTTTTTTAATATTATTTTGTTGTAAAATCACTCGAAAATAGGCACGTCTACCTAATCGGATGAAAAAATATTTCAATACTTTTTGTTTTTGGAAATACTTGAACGAATGTCCAAGCTAAGAAAATTTTCTATACTATGTTATTCTTTAACCAATGTTTGTCTTCTTTGAATAAATCACCATATGACTTATTTGGTGTTATAACAAGATTCATATAATCTACGTTACCACTATTCAATTCTTTCTGAATAACTTAATAAATATGATACATTACTGTTTCTTTGTCTATTCTATCTTCATCTAACAAAAGATTAATTGTAAAACTATTCTGCTTTATGATTCTCACCCCTACATATTATATATGATCAGCATATCTTCCAGTTTTGAAATCTCGTCTTTTAAAGATTCAATTCTGGTTCTAACCAATTTGTTAAATCCCTCTACAGCTTCTTCGTATGTATCAGCAAAGAATCTCGCATATGTAGTTACACCATTCTTTTTCAAATCTCTACCATTTACTTTATATTCATAGAAATGTTTATCTTCTTTGATTTTACCCTTCACAGGTTTGCATTTAAGATTTAATGCTCTTTCATCTTCTTGATATGCAAAAGCCCAAATATCTTTATTGTAATTAGACTCATCAATATTTTGTAGGTTATCAAAAACACTATTTCTATAACAATAAATATTTGCACAATATATCATTTTTCGCACCTCTCTTTACTTGGATAATTTGGCTGATCAGCCTTTGAATAGAATTGCTTCTATATTAGATTATTCTCTACTTATTTGATTTCAGAACAAAGTCCTATAATGTCTTCTTGACTTATATATCCTATACAGCCTGTGCTACCTAATTTTTTATCAAACTTTTCTGGTTCAAACCAAATTTTATATCTAATTTCGTCTGTTTCATCTACGAGTTCTATACCACGAATGAAGGCATCTACTTCTTTTCTATTATCATTTTCATAATGAATTTTTGCCCTTACTTTATCGCATAAATTATATTTATTTACCATTCATCTTACCTCACTCTATTGGAATCATCTTTACCACATTATCACCCATATGTTCAACCGCATGATAATCTACAATTGGCTTTAAAAAATCACATCTATTAGGCTCACATCCTCTTCCTTGATATAAATTACACGCATAATTACCACGCAACTGATTTGTACATTCAGAAAAGATACATTCTTTGGGTTCATTTGGAATTTTATCTACAATAATTTTCATATTCTCACCTCACTCTATCATTTCAACTTTAATCCTAAATTTTGTTGTTTCTATATGTTCGTTTTCTTGATAAGGACGATTATAGTCAAAATGCTGATGACGAACAGTTGCAATCAAATGAGTATCGTTTCCAGAAACAAATTCCGTATCTGTCTCATAAGTATCTTCTGAACCATCACCAAGTTTAGAGTCTGTACAATATATCTGATTTGCGTCTAATGCATCTTGAATAATTCTGTAAATGTCTCCTGTATTATACATAATCACTCCTTTAATATTTAATCCAACCATCTGTAATACCAGTCATCCAATAAATAAGATCTTCTCTATCATTTTTTAATCTTCCATCTATTACACGAGTTAAGATTTCATTGAGCCAGTAGCCAACTTCTTTTCCACTTTTAATGAACATTGTATCCATTACATCCTTACCATTAACTGCTAAATCCTTTAGAGAAAAACATTCATCATCCTGTAAGACTTCTTCTAAAATATATCCAATGTTATCAATCTTCTGTAATCTTGTTTCCTGATTAATGTCTGCTTGTGCTTTAATATCAGCTCTACGAACATTTAATAACCTTCTGAACTGTTCTTCTCCAATTTTATTAAGCCATCTCTTGACATATTTCTTTCCAACCTCAAAAGTAGCATCATGATAATAAACTAATTCAATAACTTTTTCTCTTGTATCATTGTCGAATCTTAATCGCTTCATTATTTTATCAGTCATATCAGCACTGACTCTTCCATGACCTTTGAAATGTCTGATACCATCTTCTCCATCCTGATAACAATGTGGTTTTCCTATGTCATGAAAGAACACTGCCAATGATGTAATTAAATCTATGGGATTTAAGTCTTCTTCACAATCACAAGAATATGCTTCTACTGCATGAATTGTATGTCCCCATACATCATAGATGTGATATGGATTATTCTGTGGAAAATCAAACATATCTTTTATTTCAGCAATAAACAATGATAATACATCGCTATATAAAACCATCTGTACACAGACTATCTACCATACTTGTAACCACACCATTTACATTTGCAGTGCATGGAAGTACCATCAAAACTCTCAGTAATATAATCCTTTTGGTGACAATGCCATCCTATTTTACAAAAGAACTTTTGTAATGGTTTAATATAATCTGCTAACATGTATGGTACAAATAGCAAGAATAATAGACCAATTAAAATTAAAATAACAACATATTTCATATTTACCTCACTTGTCTTCTTTCCAATCAACCATAATAAATGATAAAAATCCCAAACATGTCTCTATTAATAAAAATTTCCATAATTCAACTGGTTCGGGAAAAATAAAATTCATTAATAAGTTTAATGTCATAAGCCATATTAAAAATCTTATTGTAGATTTCATAGTTATTCTCCATTCGTAATCATATCTAAAAACAACAGCTCATCTTTCTTCAATGCGATGTCATAATCTTTCCTCTTGATTTTTAATTTTACTAAATTTTATCACTATTCTTTCTGTATGATAAAATCCTTTTTCGCACTTTATTTCATGTAAGTATCCTTTTTTCATAAAGTCACATATAACATCAAGATCATCAGCACTTCTATCTCCATCTCTAATATATTCAATGTCTTCACCTTGAGATTCTTTTATAATATCATCTATATCAATTCTACGAATCCTATCATATGATTTCATATTTTACCTCCAAAATTTCTGAAGAAATGTGCGTTTCTTTCTAATATAAAATATATACCATATATAGTATATATCGTTTATTTTCAATACTATATATGGTATGTTTGTAACAATTACTCACTTAATTCTGCAAGTGCCTTATCCAGATCCTCATCAGACATTTTCTCAAGTGCTGCATCCTGTCTCTTGGCTTTGATTTCAAGTAATCTCTGTCTCATCTCAGCATTTTTCTTAGCGTCTTCTCTCTTCTTTTTCTCATCCAACTTCACGCCAACAATATACTTAACAATTTCAATCTTGTTAGAAATCTCCTCGTCTTCCTTTGACTTAGTATTCAGAAGACTCTCTTCCTCAGACTTTTTTACTTCCGCATTGAGTGTCTTAAATACTGAATCCAGATTTGTGAGAGATAAATCCCACAAATCAATTACGTTAATCATTCCTCTGAACGGAAACTGATAGTTATTTCTTGTTGCATTAATAAATAATTCGTTGTTTGTCATAATAATAATCTCCTTTTCTAATTAAAACTTAATCTTCATTACACGCTCTGTTGCACCCTTAACCTTGACAACTAAATCTGCTCTCTTTGTCATAGAGAATCCAATTCCTGAAAGCTGATCATCAGTATCTTCTACATGGCACTTAGCACCTAAAGCCTCAAATACTCTCTTGTGCTTCATTAAATCATTGTCAAGGAACTCAAGATAGAATCCATTAGGCTCTTCGCTATTTACACAATCTTTCAGGAAGAAGAATAAATGTCTATGACCAATTCCATCCTGCTCGTCAAAATAGTTTGGACTGTAACTAATTACTGATACAGGAACAAACTGATTTGTATTTACACCCCAAATCTCACGACTTGAAACAGATGAACTTCCTGCTAATTTCTCCTTAATTGAGAAGTTTCCATTCTCATCGAGTGTTACTTCTGCAACCTGAACCTTTTCATCAGTTCTCATTGACTTATCGTAATCAAACTTGTAAATTTCTCCATTAAATTCAATCTCAGCTCTAAATCCATGCCTTACGCTTCCCGAATACTGATGTACAAAGAATTTATAAACACCTGGTTTCATTCTTGACAGGTCTTCCCAAGTAATATTCTCCACTGCAATCTTTCCATCTGGATTAATAATATCAACATCTAACTGACCGCCCATTATCGAAATTCTTGGTTTTCTACAATTACTAAAGAAGATTTCATTCTTATCTGGTTCAATACAATGTGCGTCAAGGTCGTAGTTATCATGACCATCTTCGTTCCACTGAATAGAAAATCTAAGAACGCCATCAACATTACCGCCAGCCGCTTTGACATTCTGTTTCATATCTGAGTCTGTAATGTTTCCTGAATAAGCCCAAGATAATCCATTATTCCATTTGAACATTGTCTTAGCATCTGAATTAACAGGTGCAATCATAGAAACAAAGTTCTTCTCATGTTTATTCTCTACAAAAGCTTCAATCTCCTTTGCAGTTGGAAGTACCTTATCAATGAAATCCTGTGCTGAAATCTCTTCAACCTTAGAGAATTTCTTAGGACTTACAACAACATCCTTTTCCATCTGACCAAAAATATCATCTGCACCAACCATTCTTCTTGCAGCACTCTTATTTGAGAACAGCACATTATTTACAGTAATATCATTCAAATTAGCAAATCTTCTCTGTAATGAATCCTTATATCCAAGTTCTGTAATGGTCTTCTTTGCATCCTCAAGCATCTTCTTTGTAAAAATAGCCTTTGGACGCTTATAATTGGTTGGAGCAACAATCTGCTCATACTTCTTAACTGCTGTGTCAAGATCCATATCCTCACTTACATTAATAAGAAGTATTCCAATGGAATGATTTCTAATTCTACCGATAGCCATACCTGCTGTTACCGACTTTTCCCAAGCATATAAATCTTTTTCAGTATCAGAAGTCAGCTTATCATATTCCTTCTTATACTTCTTGAACTCTGTGAGTACGCCTTTCCACTCTTCACCCTTGTAAAGTGTATTTGAATTGATAAGTTCAAGAATTGTATCAAGTGCTTCCATAGTAATCTCATCAAGAGAACGCTTAAATACATTTCTTGTGTCTCTGAACTGTCCTTTAACTTCCTCATTAGAACGACTACTTCTATTTACAAACTTATTTGGAAGCTTTAAGAAGAAATGATCCCACTGATGAGACTTTCCATTGATTTCCTCAAAGTTAAAATCTGTACCAATCTTAGGGAACTTAGTTGTATAAATATCTGTAACTGTATGAGCTTTTACAAAAGCATCAAGTGCATCACATACTGGCTGATATGTTGTATCGCTAAGATTCAGTTCCCAAATCGTATGAATCTGGTTGTCCTTAATAGTGACAGCAGAACCAATATTCTTAATAAACTGTCTACAACAACTACAATCATGTTCTCTACGCTCTCTGAAAATCTCATTTGTACCAGCAGGGAAGCTATCAAGATATGTATTCCATAATTGATCCTTATCTACATTTACCTCAAATAAATGAGTTGCCTCTTTCTGCATTTCATCGAAGTGCTTCTGTAATGCCTTCTTAAACATCATAAATCCATCCATATTTTGTACCTCTTCTTTCTTATATTTATTTTTGTTAATTGTTTCTACTGTTACATTCTCTCTTCTAAAAAATTAAAAGGCTATTGAATTACCTTTGAATAAGTCGGTAGGCTTTAACACCTACCAACCCTTACATTATTTTTTCTTACGCTTTCCTACAATAAAACCTGCTCCAAAGCATATACCAAGACAGATTAAGAAAACTCCAATGTTTAATACAATCATATTTATTCCTCAATAATCTTGAATGATATGTCAGTTCTTCTGTTCTTCTGCATATTAGTTTCTGAATCGTTAGGTGCAACTGGCTTTGTGCCTCCATTTCCTACTGTAACAATTCTATCTGCACTAATACCATTGAGAACAAAATACTGCTTAACTGTTTCTGCTCTATTTTTCGAAAGGTTAATACCATCTTCATCATCATTATCAGAAGCTATATTTCCTTCAATCTGAATAATCGAGCCATCCAAGACTTTAGCAATTTCAATAAATTCATCTAATTTAGAAGTTGCATCGCCTGAATCTAAGAATTTTGCTGTATTAGCAATAAAGTCTACAGAAGTTGACTTTGTGAGTAATGCCTTTGCATTTATTACATCATTCTGATTAGATTCATTAACAACAGGCTTTGAATCTGTAGATGTATAACCATTTGAATCATACTTAGATGATAACTTCTGAATATACGTGTCATCGAAAAGAGTATCTATAAGACCTGTATTAACATTCTCTCCCATTGATGTCCAGACTTTACACATATCATTATAAATAGTCTTTGCTGTACCATTAAAAAGCTTAAGATTGTCTGCGTATGTAGTAAGTTTAGCAGATGCGCAATTATCCTTGACATCCTGATTAGAAGCTGTTGAGAACATTGGCATAACTGATTTGATTGTTGTCATATCCTTTTCATATAAATCTGCTGCCTGTAAAGCTCCATCAATAAAAGCTGTTACAACATCAGGATATTTCTTTGCAAAATCATTATTAAATAAAATACCGTCCATAATTAAGCTAGAAGAACTTGCTGTACTAAATAATATATGAGCATCTGACATATTCTTTGCCTGAGTTAAGTAAGGCTCCCAAGTGGCAGCTACATCAATCTGTCCAGCGAAAAATGCCTTTGCAGCATCATCAGGTGTTGAGAACATAATTAAATTATTGATAATCTTCTGCTTATCAGCATCAGATAAATCCGACTGATTTACAAACCATACTACAAGAGAGTGAGCTTCTGAAAATTCAGGAACACCAATTTTAGCATTAACCAAATCCGTTACAGATGTAATACCTGACTTTGCTATGATTCCATCTCCACCATTTGAGAAATTAGTTATATATGGCATAATTACATCTATTCCTGCCGTCTTAAACTTTTCTGAAAGAAACGCTGTTCTATTAATTGTATATCCTGCTGCATCTAGCTTTTTACTGATAATCGCATTACTTGACTGTGTTGCATCATTTATAATACTTATGTTTACTTTAATTCCTAACTTATCATAAATCGAATTTTCTTTAGTAGAAAGACCGCCATTAGCGTCTATGATCGGCTTCCACCCGATCCATTCGTCAAGTGATAAATTAATTGTCTTATCATCTGACTTATCTGTATTAATAACATTTCCATCTTCATCTGTTGTTATGTTGAAGTGTTTACTTGTGACAAATCCCGACTTTAATCCAGCGAAGACACCACCACCAATTAATGCAATAACTAAAACCACAATTAAAATTTTTGAGGCTTTAGTAAGTCTAAATCTTTTTGTATTACTCATACTAATTCTCCTTACTTGTTATATTTTCTCTTTAAGCTGTCTAAATAATCGTTACTGCTATTTTTCTTAGCTTCAACTTCTGCTCTTGCAAGTTTAGTTGACATTTTGTTGTTATATACCACCTTAGATCCTTCAACAATGGCATCCAAATCTCTGTTTTTATCTCTGACAGAATCGAGAAGTTTATCGGTTGTAGTTACATTCTTTAACTCGTCCATATCATCATAGACTTCCTGTAACTGTTTCTTCACTTTCATATTCTCCACAACTTCCTTACTTTCTCTCTTTAATTTACGGAGATTCTTTTCACACATTTCCTGTGCTTCTTTTGCGGTATTCGCTGCATCTTCATATGCTTTTATTAACTCAGAATATCTCTTAATATCAGCCATAATCTCTTCTCTCTCGTCAGCCTTTAACTGTGCCAATTCAATTTTATTAGCTTTCACAAGAGACTCACATTCAGATTCGACCTTCTCAAGCTTCGATTTAAGATTCTTCATATCTTTCTGCGCATTGCTTAATTTACCAGCAGCTACCTTGTAAGCGTTGTCTGCCTTGTTATAAGCATCCTGAGCTTGATCAATTTTTTCACCATAAATGGCTTCTGCTCCTTCTGGTGTTGTTGCCATATCTTTGATAAATAATCTTGTAATTCCCGAAAATAATGTTCTTGCTTCAGGAAACAGAATAAAAATCAAAATGACAACCGCAATTACTAAGATAATAATTAGCTTTCCAAGTTCCATTTACTCATTTCCTCCTTCAATAAATTTGATAAGTCCAGAAATTCTATCAACCTCTGCATTGATATTATTCTCTGAAGTCTTCATCTCTGACTGTTGATCTGCTATCTCTTTCTCAAGTCTAGCAATTTCTTTTTTATGATTTTCAATTTCAGCCTGCTTATCAATGACTATATTCTCTCCTTCATTTAATATTTTTGACAAAACACTATTAAGCACATCAACACGCTGTTCGCCATCAAGTGTTACATCAGTAACCGTTAAGCCAAACACTCCAAGAGTCGCTAAAACTGAACCTCTCTTTGTCTCTGTAACCATTTCTTTTGGAAGAGAATTAATCAGTTCTTCAATCTTGAAAATTGACTTTGACTTATCTGATAACTCGTTTTGAGTATAAATATCCTCGATAAGTGTATCTGTATGCACCTCATCAAGCTCAACTAAAACCTCTGTGTCTTCTACAGAATAATCAGTGTCTACATCATAATTCTCTTCTTCTGGAACTTTCTCTACGAAAAAGTCTCTAAATCCCATTTTGTTTCCTCCTTAAATTAAAATTCTATAATCACGTCACACATTTTTTGTGCTTCTCCTTTGCTATGTGTAACCATAATTATTGTGTTATTTGTTTCTTTATGCTGCTTGATAATCAAATCTTGCATTTTTTGCCTAGTTTCAATATCTAATGCAGATAATGGCTCATCCATAAGAATTATTTCTGGATTCATAAATAATGTTCTTGCTAAAGCAAGTCTTTGTCTCATACCACCTGATAGTTGTTTTGGATATTTATTTTCATTACCTTCCAATCCAACAATAGAAATCATTTCTTTTGCTCTATCAATATCACACTTATTTATTCTCCCTTTGACTTTCTGTGCTATCAGAATATTGTCTAAACACTTTAACCAATCAAATGAAGTGTAATTTTGATGCATCATGTAAATATTATTTTTACTTGCCTTAGTAACTAATTCTCCATTTACAACCGCATTCCCACTTAACGGTTTTATCAAACCTGCAATTGTTCTTAGTAAAGTTGTTTTTCCACAACCAGATTCACCTAATATCCCATAAATTTTAGAATCAAATTGATAATTAAAATTCTTCAATAAAGGCTTGTCTCTGCTATAGCCTGTATATAACTCATTCAATTCAATCATTTATATACCTCCATTTAAAGATATGTTTTACTAACCATTTCGCAGCAAAATCAAATATAACACTTATAATCATGATTACGATAATAGCCATAAAAACTAAATCTGTTCTTCCTCTTGAAGAAGATTGCTGAATTATATAGCCCAATCCGTATTTTGCATTAATTGTTTCTGCTACTGCTATATATGTAAACCCAATTCCATACATCATGATGAAACTATTTAATACTCCTGGTAAAGACGCAGGTATTTGTATTCTCCAAATGGTCTGTATCTTATCCATTCCGATTGTTAGTCCTGTATCAATCAAATCACTACTGACTTCCTCTAAACATAAAATGACTGATGGCATCATATATACAAAAGTTGCGATAAATAAAAATACTATTTTCATTATTTCATCTATGCCAAACCACATAATCAACAGAGGATAAAAAGCTGTAACAGGAATGTATCTCATAACACTGATAATTGGACTTAATATATCTTTTGCTACTTTTGAGTTATAAACTAAAATTGCAATAGGAAAGGCAATAAATCCTGATATAAAAGTTGCTATGGTTATTCTCAAAAACGAATATTTGATAGCCATTATCAATTGTCCAGTTTTTAACATTGCAATTAAATCTGTAAATACTATCTTTGGATCTGGAACAAATAATTGATTTACATGTTGCGATGCAATATTCCAAATTATGAGAATGGCTACAAGTAATGCTATTCTTTTTAAAATAATTTTCATGCCCTCACCTCTTTCTATATCTATATTCTCTTTTTAATTTGGGAATTTTTATTGAGCTGAATCGCTCAGAATTTTTTCAAAGGAAACGAAGTTTTCTTGTGTTTCAATTTATATTTATTAAGGCTATCACATCTGCAACAGATATTCCTTTTTCTTCTGCTTTTGTGATAATTCTGTCATTATCTGGTTTAAAGTCTTCGTGGTTACTACATCCCCATTAGCATCATTCATATTCATCGTAGTACGAACAAAAATTACATTTTCTAAATTCATTAATCATAAAATCACCTCTCGTTACTTTCCAAGTTTTCTACCACATTCAGGACAATATTTTATAGGAATACAGATTGTGCCTATGCCTTCTCCGTTGAAATAACCTGGACAAGTCAAAATTAATTCAGGACATGCTGTCTGGTAATCGTGAATTACACCATTCCATTTTTCATTTTCTAATACATTTCCCGACAAATTTGCCGAGATGTCTTCCTGATTATGATATGGCAACTGTGGCTGTTCCCATCCAAATTTAATATCTACTTTTCTTTCACAATACATACACATATTTTTTCACCTCTCTTTCCAAAAAAAATCTACTTCGATATTTCTATTTTTATTTCTGTTCCCTCATAGTTACCTGTTATATGCCTTTTGGCTACAGATATTCCCTCTTGATATTCATTAATAATATTCTCTAAAGATTCCATAATGTCATAAAATTCTTTAAGCAACCAAGGATGTGTATAAGATATATGAATTCCATCACATAAAAATCTCCAAAGAAAATTTTTTGCTTCGCTTTTACAACGCCACTCTTCTTCATATTTAAATTCCATAGAGCCAACATAATCATAATATTCAAAATCATCAACTACTACATCTCTATTAGTGCAACCAAGCTCTTCGGCATTCCTTAAACTATAATCCCCATCTGTATATAATGTATAACTAATATTTATTTGCATCTTTTCACCTCCAACCCTATGAAATCGAACATTAGTGTGGCAATAAATATTCTCTTTCCTGTATATAAAACTCTTTCTGCCGCCTATTCATTAAGTCATAATAATTTTGTTCCGTATGACAAGATGAACCATTATATCCATCGTATTCTTTCCAAATAATTTCTTCTGCCAAGATATGTAACTCTTTGTGTGATAATGATTTTAGAAAATCTCTAAATGTTACATAATTTATTCTCTTGTCTAATACTTTCTCAAGTTTTGTTTTTCTTTTAAACATCTTTTCACCTCACAATCCAAAGAAAAAAAATTTCTTTATAACTATTTACTCTCCTATTTCTATGTATTTCATTTACCAATTCCTTTTATATTTTTAATGGATCATATCTGACTCGAACAGATAACCTACCGGTCATGAGCCGATTGCTCTAACCAATTAAGCTAATGATCCATGTGGCGTGGAATTTATACCACGCCTTTATGAATTAATCTGTGGTAACTACAGTACTAACACCCTGAATCTCAACCCAACCATGTTCCAGTCTTGCTTCTGCTTCCTTCATTCTTATAAGTTCATCAGTAATTGAAGAACTTAACTTACTATTAGCTTCTGCCTGCGCCTGAGCTTCTATGAGCTGTGCATCAGCTTTAGCCTGTGCTTCTGCCTTAGTTACTTCTGCATCAGCCTTTGCCTTATTAATAGCTGTCTGATTGTTAATTTCCTGAGTTTCAGCCGCCTGCTGTGCGGTTATCTTTGCATTAATAGCTTCCTGTGTCTTTTCATCTACAGAAATATTAATCAATGATACATTGCTAATTGCAATTCCATAAGGTTCAAACTTCTTATTAAGATAGTCTGTTAATGTCGTATTTACGTTTGCTCTCTCAGAACCAAGAATATCTGATACCTTATAATTTGCAACAACTTCCTTAGTCCAGCTAATAATGTTTGGTTTGATGAAACTATCTCTTACTTCCTTACCAGACTGACCTCTGAATCTTGTAAATAAATCAGCTACCTTATCAGGACTATACTGATATGTAAATGTAAGATCTATCTGCATAGCCTTACCTTCAGATGAACTTGCTGAAAAGCTGTCATCGTCTTTAGAGTCTCCGTCCTTACTAGACGTTAAATAACTCTGTTCAAGACTCACCGAGTAAAGTGTCGTTTTTACAGTTGGTGACTTTAAATGCCATCCTTGTGTAAGAATATCGCCTTTTACTCCACCCGACATACTGTACTGTACGGCAATATAGCCAGCAGGTACACGCACGCTTGACATAAATAATAATATTGCTGCAACAACAATTACTACTACTGTTACTACTCCTCCGATTGTTTTCTTCATTCTTTTGTCTCCTTTTCTTCGTTATTATTTATTTCATCTGTCGAAAACACCTTGTTTATAATATTAATAACAAATTCACCAATTTTTACAAATAAGGGCGACAGTAGAAACCATAAAATTATTAATCCTATTAAAACTAATATAAAAAATACTGGCATTTATACATTCTCCTTTTAAATCTAGTTAATCAAAGATATTTTACAGAACTTGTATGAAATTTGACTTCATATTATATTATTTCTTTATTATTATATGAAGTAATACGTTTAAAACACAAATAATTAACCAAATAATTGTCGCAAATGACCATTTAAACGAAACTCCCAAACATAGTGTAATCAATTTAACAATTATACAAATTGCAATCCAACTTAATCCAAGAACAAAAAGCAAAATTATAGCACCTGCAATCATACTTACTATAATACTTGCTATAATACTTGCGGTAGTGTCTATAATTTCATCAGTTCCCTCATTCTTTTCTAAATCATCAAAAGTTTCTCTCTCTTTAAATTCTTTAAATAAATCTCTTAAATTACTCATTTTATATAACTCCTTTTTCTTATTTAATATCTTCCCAATCGGTTACATCTTTATCATCAACAACATTAAAGAACATATGTATATATAACTCTATAATTTCTTCCTTAGATAACATTTGTAACTGTTTTTCTTAATTCATCTTTTCTCTTGATATTCTTATCCATCTAATCTTATTTCCTTTCTTACAAGACTAATTCTTCTGACAACTTCTTTATTCTACTCATATTCGGACATATCATCTGATTTCTTATACCATCTTCTTACCTCAATATCAGTTAAATCGCTAAGTTTAATTTCCCACATGCATTGGTAATTCTTATCAGCACATATCTTAGTAAAATCTCCATAAGACTGGATTTTGTCAGGTTTAGCCATAGCTCTGTAACATTCTTCTCTTCTTTCGCAGGTTTGACTTGTACACATTGTTATATTAGGCATAGTTATTTTTCTCCCTTATACTCTTTTAAAATATCCTGTAAATTGCTATAGTGTGTATACATAAATTGACCATACCCATTATCTTTTTTGAATCCGTCTAATTGCATATATAAACAAATATCAGACAAGGTTTCCATTATTTCAATTTGCATTTTCTTTTTTAATACAATACTTTTTAACAATGTTTTAATTAACACTAGCTGTTCTTCCTTTCTCCATATTATTTAAGAAATTTATGTAATTATCAAAATCCATCTTAATATACTTATAATTAACATCTTGTGATGGACTATAATTCCTATCAATAGTATTGGTATTCTTCTGATAATTTTCCAACCAAGTTGCCAATTCAACATCCTTTTCAGTTCTGTAAGCATATGCTGTTAATGCCATTAATGCAGCTTTACATTGTATATATAAAGGGTTGTCTATTTTTAAATATTCATCCACAAATTCCTGATATTCGTCTATATCAACTTTCTCTATATCATCAGCAACATTTTCTTTAACAAATGATAATATTTCATCATCACAACCCGTATTCTGTTCAGATTCATTATCATTTTCATTTGTTACCTTATTATCAGAAGACTTTATATTATTCTCTGTTTCAGTTATGTTTTTACTAACTTCTGAATGTATTTCTTCCTTATTATATGTAGCTTCAATTTTAATTTCAGATTCATCTGTTATATGTAAATATTCCTTCATAAGCTGTTCAATCATATCTAACTTAACATTAACAACCTTTTTATCCTTAGTTCCTTTATTAGCATCATAAGTATCAAAACTTTCGTTTTCATATTCTGTAAATATCTTACTATGTAATGTTCTCTGAAATTCTTCAAGAAAATCAGCAAATCTTATATCTTCAATTCCAAACTCAGTGAATTTATGAAAAGTTGCAAACCATATAAATGAATTTTTTGCATTAAATAACTGCCCTACTGTATCCTGGTCTATTATTTTATATAATCTATTTAGTTCGCTTTCAAATATTTCAAACTCATCATTTGTAGCATTATCATTAAGGTACAAACTTATCTGTTTTGCTGCCTTTTTCCAATTATCAAGATGAAACATCGTCATAATAGACTCACACACAATCCTATTAAATACTTCTTTTGTATCTTCTTTTGGATTGTAATTTCCACAATCCATGAAGAAACGATTACTAACAAGTTTTTTAATCTCAGGTGCTATCTTCCAAGCTGAAAGAATGTTTTTCTGATTTACGTTCATACTTGTCTGCCTATTATATCTTGCAATGTGATAAGCTATTTCTTCATCCGTACAATCAAGATGTTTGACTATATCAACAGCATAACTATCAAAAGCTTCCTTTAATTCATCTGGTAAATCTTTATATCTTTTTCCTCTAAGATCATATTCAATTACACCAACCTTTCCATTTTTGTCAACTCCTTGATAATACATAATTGGCATCTCAAGACTTTTCTTTATTTCAAAAGCATTATTCTTGAATGATTCAAGAACAGTTAATCTCTGTAAACCATCAATAAGCCAAAGAATGAACTCTGTTGAGCTTACAATTTGTTCGCATATCTTAATAGAATCAATGTCTTCACCTTTGATAATTGTGGCAGCAAGTCCTGATTTTGCTTCAGAAGTCCACTGATCAGGTTTTCTCTGCAAAGGATGATTTTTATTAATCTGACCTCTTCTAAACTGATTAAGTAATGTTCCCAACATCATCTGATCTCTTTTTACTTTATCTCTTCCTACCATTGTCATAACTTGCTTCCTCCTAATTAAAATAAAATTGATATGTATTCATACTTTCTTAATCCTGCCAAACAATCATTGTATTCATTTGCAGTTATATGTAATATTTCTAATATTTCATCTTTTGTATATTGTTGAGATAGTAGTCTCGCCACTCTTTCCTGTTTTCGTGGTAATTTCTGTAAATATAATTCAACTTTGTCAGTATATTCTTCTGTAAATATTTCTTTCTCTACATTCTCTCTTGAAGGTAAATTATCTTTAATATTTTTTACCTCATCTGTATTCATATCTAAAGATATATTCATAATAATTTGTGGCTTACCTTCATCATTAAGAATTAATTTCCCATTTTCGTCTTTTAAGAGATTCTGGCGTTTTAATCTATATTTATTATCTCGCATCCATGTGCTTGTCTTCCTCATGATATTTCCTACAAGAAATGTTTCTAAACGAGCTTTTTCATTATTGTATGTAATTAATGTTTCTATAAGACAATCAATCGCCACATCATATAACTCATCATAATCACTTCTATCGAACTTCCCATACCAAACTCTATGACAGATCTTTTCGAGCTTTTTCATATCATTTTCCATATATGAATTAACAATCTTCATCATCTCTGGATTACTATTAACAATCTTCATCATCTCTTTATTAATCATTTCATTTACCTGCCTTTTGCAATTCTTTATTTACATATTCTCCGAAAGACAATTCAGAATTCATAATTTTAATATGCTTAGTTTCTCTTTTACATTTTGGACACTTACAATATCTATCATGTCGATTTCTTT
>OGOA01000673.1_pt1 | contig 22363 bp, 20 predicted proteins | sample 1573621 | NCBI WGS metagenome assembly OGOA01 (sample SAMEA2581917, study PRJEB24529) | metagenome | biome: Human gut stool | place: China | collected 2011
TTAAAGCGGTACGCGAGCTGGGTTCAGAACGTCGTGAGACAGTTCGGTCCCTATCTGTCGTGGGCGCAGGATATTTGATGGGAGCTGTTCCTAGTACGAGAGGACCGGAGCGGACGTACCTCTGGCGCACCAGTTGTTCTGCCAAGAGCATAGCTGGGCAACTATGTACGGATCGGATAAACGCTGAAAGCATCTAAGCGTGAAGCCGACCCAAAGATAAGATATCCCATTGTTTCAAACAAGTAAGACCCCTTGAAGACTACAAGGTTGATAGGCACGATGTGTAAGTGGAGCGATCCATTCAGCAAGCGTGTACTAATAGGTCGAGGGCTTGACCACAATTCGCTTGAGACTCTGAGAGTCAACGAAAAAATGTAAGCAGTGATTATTCAGTTTTGAAGGCACGTCCTTCTAAGAAACACTGGACAAAGTACGACAAACATGTTATACTGGTTCAGTCAGATCGGTCGGTGTCGATGACGGTGAGGTTCCACCTGTTCCCATTCCGAACACAGAAGTTAAGCTCACTTGTGCCGAAGATAGTTCGCTGGAAACGGCGCGTGAAAATAGGTAGTCGCCGACTTGAACAAAAAACGCTTCAGAAGAAATTCTGAAGCGTTTTTCTTTTGTCTTGAAACCGTTTTAGGAGAAAACAGAAAGGCAGGTATGCTTTGAAAATGATGTGAGCATTGAAGATGAAACAGAAAATAAATTCATGGTGGCTCGGCTGTGCTGACCTTTTGGCACGACCGGGCCGCTTTATTGTAATAAAACCTTGACTCTTCAGTCGTTGTAGGGTTTACTATCTATAACGGAAAGGAGCTGCCCGGTCTGGCAGTGTAAGCTCTGTACATTCGGCAGAGAAGAGGGAAGCCGGGCAGAAAACATTATGGAAAAAAATCTGACCAGCGGCAGTGTGCTGAAAAGCATTTTGTTTTTTTCACTGCCCTATCTGCTTTCGTACTTTTTGCAGACGCTGTACGGCATGGCGGATCTGTTCATCATCGGGCAGTTTGAAGGTGTGGCCAGCACAACGGCGGTGTCCATTGGCAGTCAGGTGATGCATATGATCACTGTGATGATCGTGGGCCTTGCCATGGGGGCAACGGTCACTATTGGCCGGGCCGTGGGCGCAGAGAACAAACCTCGTGCAGCGCGGCTCATTGGCAACACAGTCACGCTGTTTATGGCAGGATCTGTGGTACTGGCAACTGTGCTGGTAGGGCTTGTGGATCCGATCGTACGCATTGTCTCCACACCGGAGCAGGCCGTGGCGGGCACTCGTACCTACCTGATCATCTGCTTTATCGGCGTTCCATGCATCACGGCGTATAATATCATGGCATCAATCTTCCGCGGGCTGGGCGATTCCAAAAGCCCGATGTACTTTATTGCGGTGGCCTGTGCAAGCAACATTGCGCTGGATTATCTGTTCATGGGCGCGCTGCATCTTGGCCCTGCCGGTGCAGCGCTGGGTACCACTCTTTCTCAGCTGGTCAGCGTGATCATCTCGCTGGTCGTGATCCTGCGCCGTAAGAGCGGCATCCACCTTTCGGGTGCGGACTTCAAGCCGGAACGCAGTGCACTTGGCGAGATCCTTTCCATTGGCATACCGGTAATGATGCAGGACGGCTTTATTCAGGTATCTTTTATGATCATCACCATCATTGCCAACCACCGAGGCCTGACCGATGCCGCCGCCGTGGGCATCGTGGAAAAGATCATCAGCTTTTTGTTCCTGGTGCCCAGCTCCATGCTGTCCACTGTATCGGCACTGGGCGCGCAGAACATCGGTGCCGGCAAGCACGACCGTGTGGATGCCATTCTGCGCTACGCCATCGGCATTGGCCTGACCTTTGGACTGATCGTGGCAGTAGCAGTGCAGTTCATTGCACCGTCGGTGGTGCGGCCCTTCACCTCGGACGAGGCTGTGGTGCTGGCCGGTGCATCTTACATCCGGGGTTATATTTTTGACTGCCTGTTTGCAGGCGTGCAGTTCAGCTTCAGCGGCTATTTCTGCGCCTATGGCAAGTCCGGGCTGTCCTTCCTGCATAACACGCTGTCCATTCTGCTGGTGCGCGTGCCGGGTGCCTACCTCGCATCCAAGTTTTTCCCGCAGACGCTGCTGCCCATGGGTCTTGCTTCGGCCTGCGGTTCGCTGTTCTCCATTCTGGTGTGCGTGATCGCTTACCACTGGCTCAAGCGGCAGCAGAAAGCGGTGCTGCATGGCTGAGCGGGAACCGTTCCAAATCGGTGAGATGGCATAGACGTACCGCCTGAGTGTGGGCGCGCTGCGCCACTATGAGCTGCTGTCAAGCGTACAGCAGCTTTTTTGTTGCACAAAAACCGGCCCTGCGGTACAATAGACCTGTTATTTATTATGCAGGAAAGAAGAGAGAACAGATGCGAGACCACCATATCGACCTGTGCGGCCAGATCGATTTTACCCGTACCGAGGCAATGCCCCTGCTGGCGCGGGATGCACATTTCAGCTTTGCGTGCAATGGCTGCGGCGACTGCTGCCGTGGCAGAGAGGACATTGTACTTTCAGGCTTTGACCTGTGGCGCATTGCAGCCCGGCTGCGCCTGCCGCCGCAGATCGTGGCGCGGGGATATTGCCGGGCCAGCATTGGCACGGTGAGCCATTTGCCGGTGCTGCGGCTGGCCCCGGTGAAGGAAAACCGGAACAACTGTCCCTTCCTTACGGGAGACCACTGCGCCATCCACGATGCCGAACCGCTGGTGTGTGCTCTGTACCCGCTGGCGCAGGAGATCAGCAGGAAAGGACAGGTGAGCTATTTTCTGCAGCCAACCGGCTGCGGCGGGCAGGTGATCGAGGCAAGGGTGGAGGACTATCTTGCTCGTTACGATGTCCCGGCCCGGGAACAGACCGATGTGCGCTGGGCGCAGACCTGCATGACACTGGAAGACACGGTGGAACAGCTGGGTGCGCAGCTCAGCCCGGTGCTGGTGCGCCGGATGCAGGACAAGCTTTGGCAGGCGCTGTATTTTGGCTACGACTATGCCGCACCGTTTTTGCCGCAGCTGGAGAAAAACCTGCACTGGCTGGATGCTGAATTTGCAAAACTGACGGAATATCAGCAAAAACGGAATAACGCATCAAAATAATCAATCGATATATTTGATACAATCGATAATAAAGGCCGTTTTAGGGCAAAAGTGAGTTGTTTTACCGTGAAATGTGTGATATACTTCACGAGTGTAAAGCGAGACTGTACGAGCCTTGCATACAAAACATAGCTTTCCGGTGCGGTACCTGTAGGCCGCACACGCAAAGAGATAGAGGAGATAAACATTATGCGTAAAATCACTCGTCGTTCGTTTCTGGCTGCTGCCGCTGCCTGCGGCGCAGCTGCTGCCCTGACTGCCTGCGGCGGTTCTTCTGCATCTTCTGCAGCTGCTTCTTCCGCTGCGCCTGCATCCTCCGCTGCTGCTTCTGCTGCAGCCGATGGCCAGAAGTTCACGATCGGCATCTGCCAGTTGGTGCAGCATGCCGCTCTGGATGCCGCTACGCAGGGCTTTGAGGATGCTCTGACTGCTTCCTTCGGCGAGAATGTCACCTTCGATTTCCAGAATGCACAGGGTGATTCCGCTACCTGCGCTACCATCACCAACGGCTTCGTTTCCTCTGGTGTGGATCTGATCATGGCCAATGCTACGCCCGCTCTGCAGGCTGCACAGTCTGCTACCAACAGCATTCCGGTGCTGGGCACCTCTGTTACCGAGTACGGTGTGGCTCTGGGCCTGACCGATTTCGACGGCACCGTGGGCGGCAATATTTCCGGCACCTCTGATTTGGCCCCGCTGGATCAGCAGGCTGAGATGATCGTGGAGTGGATGCCGGAGGCCAAGAAGGTTGGCCTGCTGTACTGCTCTGCTGAGGCAAACAGCCAGTATCAGGTGGATGAGGTCCAGAAGTATCTGGAGGAAAAGGGTGTCACCGCTACCCAGTACGCTTTCTCTGATTCCAACGACCTGTCCTCTGTCTGCCAGAAGGCTGCCGACGAGAACGACGCACTGTATGTGCCCACTGATAACACTGTTGCTGCAAACACCGGCATTGTGGACGGCATCTGCCGCCCGGCCAAGAAGCCCGTGTTCGCTGGCGAAGAGGGCATCTGCGCCGGCTGCGGCGTGGCTACCCTTTCCATCAGCTACTACGATCTGGGCTACACCACTGGTGAGATGGCAGTGAAGATCCTGAACGGCGAGGCTGATATCTCCACCATGCCCATCGAGTACACCGATGTGACCAAGAAGTACAACAAGACTATCTGCGACGATCTGGGCCTGACCGTTCCCGACGGCTACGAGGAGATCGAGGGCTAAAATACTCCGGGAAACCAAACAGAAAATCAGCGGAGAAGGGTAAAAAATGCTCTTCTCCGCTTTCCCGTATCAAACGGGAAGAAAAAAAGTGTAACGTTTAGGAGGAATTGTTTTGGAAATCATTGCAAGACTGGCAAACCTGCCGGGCGCTTTGCCGGGTGCCTGTGCACAGGGCCTTATCTGGGGTATCATGGCCATTGGCGTGTACCTGACCTACCGTATTCTGGATGTGGCCGATCTGACCGTGGACGGCTCCTTTGGCACCGGCGGTGCAGTGTGCGTCATGTGCCTGCTGTCCGGCCAGAACGTCTGGGTCTCCCTGCTCATGGCGCTGCTGGCAGGCCTGCTGTCCGGCCTCGTCACCGGTGTCCTGCACACATTTATGGGCATTCCGGCCATCCTTGCCGGCATCCTGACTCAGCTTTCGCTGTATTCCATTAACCTCAAAATCATGGGCAAGGCCAATCAGGCCATCAACGTGGACAAGTACAACCTGCTGATCTCCCTGCGCTGGGTCAAGGAGTTCGCTCTCCACAACCCTATCGTTATGATCATCATTGTCACAGCGGTGCTGATCGGCATTCTGTACTGGTTCTTCGGCACCGAGCTGGGCTGTGCCATCCGTGCCACCGGCTCTAACCCCGCCATGTCCCGTGCGCAGGGCATCAACACCAACTTCAATATCGTGCTGGGTCTGGCTGTGTCCAACGGTCTGGTGGCGCTGTCTGGTGCTCTGCTGAGCCAGTATCAGGGCTTTGCAGATGTCGGCATGGGCCGTGGCGCGATCGTCATTGGTCTGGCTGCTGTCATCATTGGCGAGGCTCTGTTCAGCCGCATCTTCCACAACTTTGCACTCAAGATGGTTTCTGTCTCTCTGGGTGCCATCATCTACTACATTGTCATTCAGCTGGTGCTGACTCTGGGTTTCGATGCCAACCTGCTCAAGCTGCTGAGCGCTTCTGTGGTGGCTGTTTTCCTTGCCGTGCCGTACTGGAAGGGCAAGTACTTCTCGAAGCCGGTGAAGAAGGCAAAGGAGGATGCAAAAAATGCTTGAGATCCAGAATGTTTCCAAGACCTTTAACGCTGGCACGGTCAACCAGAAAACTGCCCTGAACGGCCTGAACCTGAAGCTGAACGAGGGCGATTTCGTTACCGTGATCGGCGGCAACGGTGCTGGCAAATCCACCATGCTGAACGCAGTTGCCGGTGTATGGCCGGTGGACGAAGGCAAGATCATTATTGACGGTGTGGATGTGACCCGCCTGAGCGAGCATCAGCGTGCCGCTTACATCGGCCGCGTGTTTCAGGACCCCATGACCGGCACTGCTGCCACCATGCAGATCGAAGAGAACCTTGCCCTGGCTGCACGCCGCGGCAAGCCCCGCACCCTGCGCATTGGCATTACCAAGGCAGAGCGCGAGCAGTACCGTGAACTGCTCAAGACGCTGGATCTGGGTCTGGAAGACCGCCTGACGGCCCGTGTGGGCCTGCTTTCCGGCGGCCAGCGTCAGGCGCTGACCCTGCTGATGGCTACCATGAACAAGCCCAAGCTCCTGCTGCTGGACGAGCACACCGCTGCGCTGGACCCCAAGACCGCGCTCAAGGTGCTGACCCTCTCGGCCAAAATCGTGGAGGAAAACCATCTCACCACCATGATGATCACCCACAACATGAAGGATGCCATTAAGTATGGCAACCGCCTGATCATGATGTACGAAGGCCATATCATCTATGATGTTTCCGGTGAGGAAAAGAAGAACCTGCACGTCTCCGACCTGCTGGCAAAGTTCCAGATCGCCAGCGGCGGCGAGTTTGCAAATGACCGCATGATTCTGTCCTGATAAATTACAAGGTTAAAATGCAAAGCGCCTGTCCCGGAAAAAACCGGGACGGGCGCTTTTTATGTATGTTTACCAGTTCAAGAGCAAGGCGGTTAATTGGAGTTTTTGAGAGATGATTTTCTTTACATCTTTTGAAGAATGCGGGGCACCGTCCTGAATTGCAAAGAGGAACAGCGAGTAAAGTTCATTATATTTTGGAATAGCCATTTTTTCAAACCTCACACCTTGGAAAAGCTCAGCACACATTCGGTATGACTTTCATTGTCCAAACACAGATCAATATCGCTTTCAACGATAGGCAGTCGGAATTTGATGGATTTGAGCCACTGACCGTTGGGCTGACGCTCCGGGTAGATCTGAATTTCAGAAATCAGATGTTCCATCAGCTTTTTGCGTTCAAGGGGATTCATCACATTGTAGAGCTTTTCAAAGCAGATGAGAACTTTGTAAATGTTATCGCCCGTGATTTTATCCGATTCGATAGCCTGCTTCTTTGCCCGGGCATCCATCAGGTTGTTTTCTGCTTCCTCGATTTTATCGTACATCCTGTAAAGCCGCTCGTCAAGGTCAGATTTGCGGATGATGTAATGGCGGTCATCCGGGTCAAGTGTGTCGATCTCCTCCATAATTTTGGACTTGATGGAATAATACTGCCGCAACTGCTTTTTAGCGGCAGTAATTTCCTGTTCAATGGCAGTGGTGTCCACTTTGCTATTGATCTTCTCCTGCATCATGGCGGCAAACTTTGGATTGCTGACCAGTTTGATGATAACCTCCACCACAGCGTTGTCCAGAACTTCTTCCTGAATTTGCTTGTTGAAATCGCATTTTTGCCCACGTTGCATCTTGCGGTGCTTGCAACTGTAATAAGAGAAAGATTTATAGGGTGTGCCATCTTTCTTTCGTTTGGTGCATTTGTTGCTGTACATTCCGGCTCCGCAGACAGGGCATTTGACAAGCGCAGACAACAGGTGCGCCTGCTCCGTTTTATTGCGGGTGACCGGTTCGTATCGTTTGGACTGCGCCAACAGCTTGACCTGTGCGGCGTTCCACAATTCTTCCGATACGATGCCCTCGTGCAGGCCGTCCACCAGCAAATAATTCTCCTGTGGAACCTGATGATATTCGTTCCGGGTGCCGTGAATCTTTTCGAGTTTGCGGCGACCAAAGGCGATTTTTCCGCAGTAGACGGGGTTCTTCAGGATGGCACGAATCAACGTTGCGCTGAAAAGGGGAGAGGTGCCATTTTGACGGGCAAGTTTCTGAAAGCCGTGGGTCTCCAGATATTTGGAAAGACCATTTGCACCTGTGTCGGTGTTTACATATTGCTCAAAAATCGTGCGAATGGCAGGGGCTTCATCCTCATTGATTTGCAGCACACCGTCAACCAAACGATAGCCATAAGGCGCAAAACCGCCGTTCCAGCGACCTTCCCTTGCTTTCTGGATACGACCTTCCATAGTTTGGACACGGATGTTCTCACGTTCAATTTCTGCGACAGCGGACAGAACGGAGATCATCAGCTTGCCAGCGTCTTTAGAAGAATCAATGCCATCCTCCACGCAAATCAGGTTCACACCAAAATCCTGCATTACCTGCAAGGTAGACAGTACATCGGCAGCGTTGCGGCCAAAACGGGAGAGCTTGAACACCAGCACATAGGCAACGCCATCCTTGCCGGATTTGATGTCCTCCATCATCCGGCAGAAAGAAGCACGGCCTTCAATGGATTTGCCCGATTTACCTGCATCCTCGTATTCGCCGACGATCTGGTAGTCGTTGAAGTCTGCATAGGCTTTCATGCGGGCTTTCTGCGCATCCAGTGAATAGCCATCGATCTGCATCGCAGTTGAAACACGGGTGTAAATGTAAACCTTTGTCTTTTCCTGTGACATAAAAACCTCACAAAACAGTTATTTCTTGCCTGTTTCCTGCTCCAAAAACTTAATGGAATCCAGATAATCCTGCTCCACATCGCTGAGGGTTTTAGCCTTGTATTTCCGATATTCGGTAGTAGCTTTGTCCACTGCCTGCTTGTGGGTCACACTGCCATTGCCAACAAGCAGCTGCTCGCCGCTCATAGTCAGAATACGGTCAAGGTGGTTTGCCCAATCCTGCATTGTCATGGGCTGTTCACGTTCTGCCTGACGCTCAGCAAAATCCAGATAACCGGAAACCAACTGCCCCATAGCACGAAGCTCTTTCTCGTTCAGATAGTTTTTGGCAATAGTAGCTTCTCGTAAAGTGGGCTGGTTTCCTGCAAAAGTGGTCAGACCCATAAATTCCTTTTCGGCATCTACACGATTGTAAATGACCTCAGCGGCAGTCTGACCGTGGATGGCATAATGAATTTTATTCTGGACTTTTTTGAAGAACTGGACGGAGATTTCTGCTTTTGGGTCGTAGTCAATGCTGGTTGCATAGATTTCCAGAATCTGACGATAAAACACTTTTTCGGAAGCACGGATGTCACGGATGCGTTCTAACAGCTCTTTGAAATATCCACCGCCGCCCAGATTTTTCAGGCGTTCGTCATCCAGCGCAAATCCCTTGCGCATATATTCCTTCAGGATGCCAGTCGCCCAGATGCGGAACTGTGTGCCTCGTTTGGATTTGACACGATAACCAACAGAAATAATGACGTCGAGATTGTAGAATTCGACCTGATAGGTCTTTCCGTCTGCGGCAGTTGTTGCAAATTTTGCAACAACTGAATCTCGTTCAAGCTCACCCTCTGCAAAAATGTTTTTGATGTGACGGGAAATTGTGGATTTGTCACGTTGGAACAACTCAGCCATCTGGTCAATGGAAAGCCAAACGGTGTCACCGTCAAAGGTAGTATCAATTTTGGTCAGGCCATCTTCTGTGGTGTAAATGAGGATGGAATTTTTAGGAGAGTCATCTGGACGATTCATTTTAAGCACCTCGTTCCGTGTATGTAATACAGTGGAAGGGGAGACCTTACCACTGTGTTGGGACAAATATTACAAGAATATTATATCATGCTGCAAGAGCGGTATCAACAGTATCTTGTCGATTTTCGTTATTGGTTGAGGATACGGCGTTGTCTATTTCCAAGACCGATGCGTACTTCTCGATCACATCGGCTAGAAAGGTTGCGAATAACCTGATTCGCAATACCCTTTGGCAAGAACTTCCCAATAGCTATGATGTAAGCGATATCCAGACCTACCAGAAGAAAATCTACGAGTATGTATATATGCGCTACCCGGAAGTAGCATAACGCAAAAATCACCCCAGAGAGAACGCACAAGAGGCTATTCTCTCTGGGGTGATTGCCGTATCAAATCATCTGAAAATGCTTCAATGCCTCCACGATCGCATCCGCTTTCTCCTTCGGACACTTAGGAGGAGAAAGTTTGAAAAAACAGACGGGCGGGTGTGAAGGCGGGTAAATCGACATGGAAAAGATCAAAGCGGATGCTTCCCGAAAAACTGCTGGGCAATTCCATCCAGCTGTGCGGTGATTTGCCGAAAATCCTGATTCAGATCCAATGTGCGTGCACCGATCTGATTGCCGCCTAAGTTGAAGAGACAATTCGGCGTGATGGCTTCCTGCGTTTTGGCGTAGACTAGCAGCCCGGAAACGTTTCCAGTATGGGCAGCATCCTGATTTTTAACGTAGGTGTAGATCTGGTAGAGGTTGGCAGAATGCAGGGTCTCTTTATTAAACTGCTGCTGCAATGTCTGGCTGTAATACTTGGCATCCAGAATGAGAACTTTTTCGCGAAAACGCAGAAAAATATCGGTTTGCATGGCAGGGAGAAACCGCAGCATGGCAGCATCGTGCTCTCCCACAAGATCCCATTTGACCTGCGCGGCCTTGACCTCAGTAAGGTAGGGATGATTTTGTCGGTAATACTCCAGAATAAAGCGTTCGTACAGCTTTGCCATGCGTTCATCCGAAAATGCTGTCATTTTATAGCTGCCGTTTTCGGTGGTCTGCAGCATATCGTGCAGCACGAAATAGCAGAGATTCAACAGCATCTCGTAATTCTGGTTGCTCCGCTGATAATGTAACTGCTTCCATGGGATTTGAGAGGGAAGCAGTGCAGAAACCGTGTCCAGAAACAGAAGCGCTTTCTTCAATTCCACTTTGCGCTCAGTAGAAACATTCTAGCACATGCAGGGTGGTTTTCAGAATCTGGTTATACAGGTTATCCTCGGAAAGCTCGTCAAAGGTACAGGCGACCTGTGGCTTGTGCTGGATACGGGTCTTAATGGTCTGCGGAAGATCCAGCTTTCCACGCAAAACTGACCGGGTCTCGCTTCGGGAAACATATTCTCGATAGAGCCCCTGCTTCAGCTGCCGGGAAACACCCTTTGCAAGGATGGCAGCAAACAAATCGTCGATACGCTCAAACTTTTCCGAGGCGATGCACTGATAATCCTGCTGCTGCAGCACCTGATAGGCGTAGGAGAGCATGTAGTAGATGTTCTGGATAAAGATCCCTTTGTCAGTCGTCATTGAAAACACCACGCAGATTCTTTTCCCAACGGTGCAGTTTGTCGGGCGCGTCGAACCAGTATTCTGCCAGCGTAGGCAGAAGGTCAAACTCCACCACAGAGCGCATCCAGTCAGTGGTGCAGGCGGCAGGGTCGGCCAGACAAAAGTAACTGTGTCCAACACGAAATCCGGGACCGAGGGAGGCATCTGTGGTAATTTCCCGGTTCAATGCCTTGATCTGTTCCACCAGAGCATTGAAGGTTTCATTGTCAAGCGCAGATTGATATTTCTGGAATCCATCGGAGGTGAACGCCGGTTCGATCTCGAAGAAACTGAAGCGTCTGCGCAGCGCATAGTCGATCATGGCCAGGCTGCGGTCGGCAGTATTCATCATACCGATAATGTACAAATTTTCCGGGACATAGAAGGGCATCCCGTTATAGGCCAGTGTGATCTTTTCGCCCCGATGGTCGCTTTCAATCAGCATCATCAGCTCGCCGAAGATCTTGCTCAGGTTGCCCCGGTTGATCTCATCGATCAGGAAAAAGTATTCTCGGTCGGGGTCGTTGGAAGCCTTCTGGCAGAAGCGGTAAAATACACCCTCTGTCAGCTTGAAGCCGGAGCCGTCCGGCCGGTAGCCCAGCATGATATCCTCGTAGGAGTAATTCTGGTGGAACTGAACAAACTCAACCCGGGAGGAATCAGCTTGACCCATTATAGAGTACGCCAGCCGTTTGGCAGAATAGGTCTTTCCAACGCCGGGTGCACCCTGCAGAATGACATTTTTCTTGCGGCGTAGCAAAGAAACCAACACTTCATAGCGTTGCTCACTCAGAAAAACATCGTGCAGAAAATCAACTCTGGTGTAGCTGTCGGCAGATGCCTGCCGGACGGGAGCAGGGTTTTCATCCCGGATCAGATCCAGAATAAAGTTGTACTCACCCTCCGAGAGCTTGAACAGGCTTCCGTTCGGCTGTACGAAGAACTCCATTTTCTCCAGCTCAGGGAAAGCCTTCAGTACAGCATAGTCAATGGGGGAAGTCAGGCTCTCGGTCTTTTCAAAATAAATCTCTTTGCCGTTGCTTTCCTGTGTGATCTTGGCCAGAGCTACCACTCGCTTTACCGGATTGGCCTCATAGCCGATCACAAGATCCCCGGCTTTTGCATCGAGGAAATTCTGGAAAATCCTGCGCTTGTTCCCGTTGTCATTGTACAGCGTATAGGTCTGCTCTTCGCCGACCCGCAGACTGGAATAACTCCAGATCTTAGGATTGGCAGTCAGCCACCAGTAGTGGCGTGAAGGTGCTTCACAGGCGGCAGCGGCAGCCGGTACTTTCGAGAGGTCGGCTTTTTTCAGAGCCTGTAAAAGCTCATCTCGCAAGCGCCAGATGTAAGTGCCATCCGCCTTTGTGCTGGCATTTTTGCCCACATATAAAATGGGCCACCAACGCATATTTTCGCTGTCGCGGGGCATGCAGCGGCAGCCAGTCTTTTCTGCCACCCGCTGGGCAAGATGGTAGGAGTTGGAGATGTAGAAGTTGCTGGTTTCACCGTATTTAATGGCAAGCTGTTTGCAGGTGGCCTGCCCGCCGTAATCCAGCATACATTTCATCACCTGCAAAGCCTCCGAGGTAAAAACCGAGGTGTCTTGCAGCAAAGCACTCCACTGTGCGGTTGTAATGCCCGGATCATACTCACTTTCAGCAGGAAACCATCCGGCCTGCATCTGTGATGTCTTTTGTTCGGCAAGGTAGAAACGGCTCAGATAAAAGCCCAGATCAATGGCAGCGATATTCCAGTGTGTGTCTGGCCAGTATTTTCCGGCAGGGGCTGCTTCAATGGCACTGCGGATCATCTGGGTGATGGCAGCATTTTGGCTCAGTGCCACCCGCAGCTCATCATAAAGGCGGTAGCTGTTTAGCAGCGATTCTACGGAACCATCCCGCTTGGGCGGAGCATCGAAGTTCAGCGCATCCGAGATGTCACGGGCAACGGAATAGCGGTAGATATAATATTGATCCGGATACCGGAGCCACAGATAGACGCTGATGGCACTGGTGTTCTGGTAGTGGTTATTCCAACTGCCGTCGTTGTATTTTGTGCGTATTTCTTCGGTGGCAGCCTGAAATGCAATAATGCGCTGGGAAAGTTCGGTGGATTCATCAAACAAGCTGCGGAACATTGCGCGTGTTGCTTCACAGTCCGCTGCTGCGAAATTCAGGATCATCGCACGGGGATAGGCATAGCCGGTATCCAGAAGCGAAAAGACCTTTGCAGTGGCTTCCTTGAACATTTCACCAAAATCTGCCGCGTCAATATTCCAATGGTCGTGGAAATGCTGCGCGGCTTCCCATTTGAAATCTTCAACATGAGGCCAATGCTTCGGGAAATAGGTCTGGTATCCGCCCAAAACAGGCTCCAGTTTTGCAAGATCGATCATGACGGCTCCCTCCGAAATCAAAAAGTCTTTAAGATATTGTACCACGATAAAAATAGAAACACCATATTCCAACAAAAGAAAATGCCCGCCTGAAAATCAGACGGACATACTGTAAATCAAATCATCTGAAAATGCTTCAATGCTTCCACAATCGCATCCTCTTTTTCTTTCGGACACTTGGGCTGTTTGGCATTTTCAGATTTGGGCTTATTATAATTCTCTCGCTCGATGATGCCGTACTTCTGCTTCACCTGTGCGATATAGAGATTGGATACCTTCAACTGATGGTGTTCCCACACATAATCCCGAATCTCGTTGTAAGTCGCCTTGCTTTCCGCAGCAGTCACATCCAGTTCATCCATGCTGACGTCCACTTCGATGTGCCGGTCGACATTGAGTTTGGTCAAAAGGAGAACCGCTTCGCAATGCCGTGTTCTTGGAAACAGATCCACCGGCTGCACCTTCTCTGCGTGATATCCATGTTGTTCCAGCCATGCAGCATCTCTTGCGGCGGTGGCGGGGTTGCAGCTGACGTAGACCACCCGGCGGGGAGACATGCGCACGACAGCGGAAAGGGTGGCTTCGTCGCAGCCCTTGCGGGGAGGGTCCAGCATTACGATGTCCGGGTGAAGGCCCTCAGCAGCAAGGCGGGTGGCGGCCTGACCGGCATCTGCGCAGAAAAATCGGCTCTTTGCGGCCACATCTGCACCCATGCGGGCAGCGTTAGCCTTGGCACTTTCAATGGCTTCCGGTACGATCTCCACACCGATCAGCTCACGGCAGTGCGCTGCCATGGAAAGACCAATGGTGCCCATGCCGCAGTAGAGGTCCAGCAGCAGGTCGTCCGGGGTAAGCTGAGCATACTGGGCGGCAATGCCGTAAAGCTGCTCGGCAGCAAGGGTATTGACCTGATAGAAGGAAAGCGGGCCAAGCTGCACCGGAACACCGCACAGGGTGTCTTCAATATACCCCTGCCCATACAGGGTGTGGGTCTCGGTGCCAAGGATCACGTTGGTGTTTTTAGCATTTACGTTCAGCAGGATCGTGGTAATCTCTGCAAATTGAGCTTTCAGCCGGGTGCAAAGCTCTTCAGCGGAGGGCAGCTTGGCACGGGTGCAGACAAGGCAGACCATGATCTGGCCACTGTGAGCGCCGCGCCGCAGAAAGATATGACGCACAAGGCCCCTGCCGGTCTCCTCGCTGTACGGCTGGATGCCCTTTTCTGCAAAAAAAGCGCACAATGCGTTGCCGATCTCATTCAGCACACCGGGCTGCAGGCGGCAGTCCGGGCAGGGGACGATACGATGGGTGCGCCCGGCGTAGAAGCCGATACAGGGCTTGCCGCTTTTGTCCACGCCCACCGGAAACTGCACCTTATTGCGGTAGCGGTTCACTTCCGGCGAACCCACAATGGGCAGAACAGGCACATCCAATCCTCCGATGCGGGCAAAGGCATCTGCAACATTCTCCTGCTTGGCGCGCAGCTCGGCAGCATAGTCCAGATGCCGCAGGCTGCAGCCGCCGCAGGGGCCTGCCACGGCACAATCCACCGGGATACGGTCCGGCGAAGGAGTGAGCACCTCGTCCAGAATACCGAAGGCGTAGCGCTTGCAGTCCTTAACGATGCGCACCCGGGCTTCGTCGCCGGGGGCGGCACCGGGAATAAACACGGTCTCACCGTCGGGGCTGTGTGCTACGCCGCTGCCATCGCTGGAAAGACGCTCTACGCGCAGGGTGAGAACTTGATTTTTCTGTAAGGGCATGAAGGGTCTCCTTTACTGGTGGTCGGGGCCGTCGGCGGGAGCATCAGCCTGCGCCGCAAAATACTTGCTGGGCGGCACGCCCTTGGCGCGCTTGAATACCCGCGAGAAATAGAACTGGTCAAAGAAGCCTACCGACACCGCGACCTCGGCAATGGAAAGGTTGCCTGCGCGCAGCAGCTTGCAGGCTTCGTTGATGCGGTATTCGGTAAGATAATCGATGGGGCTTTTGCCTACGTTCAGCATGAACACGCGGTACAGGTGACTGCGGGAGACACCTACGCTTTTTGCCACATCATCAATGGAAATATCGTGTGAATAATTGAACTGGATGTACTTGATGGCGTTGAGCACATACTGGCTGGAAGAGGAAGCCGTGTGCGGTTTGCCAGCGCTGGTCTCCTTCATCAGAGAAGCGATGAAGAGATAAAGGTAGCCCACCATGGCGGCTTCATCCTGCGGCTGCAGCCCGCGGGAGGAATAAATGTTGGCCAGAGCGGCACGCATCCCATCGGGGTCGTGGGTGTGATGCACCGGCGAGTCGTCGGTGAAGGGGAGCTGCGCGGCCAGTTTGTGGGCACACGCGCCGTTGAAGCCTACCCAGCTGTACTCCCAAGGCTGCTGCTCATCGGCAGTATACCGGATCAGCTGGCTTGGCCGGGCAAAAAACAGCTGACCCTGACTCACTTCCCAGGTGCGTCCGCCCACCTCGAATACGCCCTTGCCGGAAAGTACCAGATGGATCAGGTAATGGTCGCGGATACCCGGCCCCCATGTTTGGCCCGGAGCACAGCGTTCAATGCCGCAATTGAAGATGGAAAGCTCAATATTATTGGTATAATTTTGTTTGAAGGATTGCTTATATACATCTGCCATAGCCGCGTTTCCTCCGCTCTGTCACGTTGCGGGCAGCCTTGTGCCCGATCTTTAGTATAGTATACCACACATCTGCCCGCAAATTCAACAAAAGTACATCTTATTCTTTGAACTGGGTGCCAAAATTCGCGTTTTTTCAGCGTTGGAAATTGAAAAAAGCGGTTGGATGCATTACAATAGACGTAACAAACCCATCTATCCCAAAGCAGCATATTGAGGGAGGAATCGTTATGGCAAACAGTGCGCAGCTCCGAAATGAGATCGCGGCGGGCAAATGGGACGATAAGCTCCGGGCACTGTATGGCGATGCGGCGCAGGAGATCTGTCGGCAGCGGGCACGCTACTGTGCTGCGCTGGAACAGTTTGAGCTGTACTTTGGGCCGGGCAGGCAGGTGCAGGTTTATTCGGCACCGGGCCGCGCAGAGCTGGGCGGCAACCACACCGACCACCAGCACGGTTATGGCCTTGCGGCGGCTGTCACGCTGGATCTTGTGGCCGTGGCTGCGCACAATACAGACGGCTACGTGCGGGTCAAATCCCGCGGGTTCAACAAGCTGGATGTGATCGACCTGACCGTGGAGGGGCCGCAGGAAGGGGAGAGCACCCACTCGGCCAGCCTGATCCGCGGCATTGCCGAGGGCTTCCGCGCGGCAGGCAAAGCGGTGGGCGGCTTTGATGCATACACGGCCAGTGATGTGCTGCGCGGCAGCGGCCTTTCCAGTTCTGCTGCCTTTGAAATGGGCATGGCTGCCATCTGGAACGGAGAATATGGCTGCGGTCTGGCCCCGGCGGAGCTGGCAAAGATCTGTCAGTATGCGGAGAATACTTATTTTGGCAAGCCCAGCGGCCTGCTGGATCAGCTGACCAGCGCAGTGGGCGGCATTATCTTTGCGGATTTTGCAGATCCCCAGCAGCCGGTTCTGGAAAAGATCCACGCCGACGGCCTGCTGCCGCCGGGCATGAGCCTGTGCGTTACCGATACGCGCGGCAGCCACAGCGAATTGACCGGTGAGTTTGCAGCCATCCGGCAGGAGATGGAGCAGATCGCAGCGTTTCTTGGCAAAAAGGTGCTGGGACAGGTGACGGAGAGCGCATTCTGGGCAGCACTGCCTGCGCTGCGCAAAGCCTGCGGCGACCGCGCGGTGCTGCGCGCCATCCACTATTTTGAAGAGAACGCTCGCACCCTTGCCCAGAGGGACGCGCTGCAGGCCGGACAGTTTGATGCCTTTGCAGCGCTGGTGCTGGAAAGCGGACGCGCATCCTTTGCGCTATGCCAGAATGTCTACTGCAGCACCGATGTGCGGCATCAGGGGCTTTCGGTGGCACTGGCGCTGAGCCAGAGTATCCTGCAGGGCAGCACGGGAGCCTGGCGGATGCAGGGCGGCGGCTTTGCAGGCACCATTCAGGCGTATGTTCCCCAGAGCCTGCTGGAACGCTATCACAGCGAGATCGAGCGGGTATTCGGCAAGGGCAGCTGCTACATTCTGCGTCTGCGGGAGCAGGGGGCAGTGAAAGTGATCTGAAAACAAAAACGCATCTGCAAGATTTTGCAGATGCGTTTTTTGCTATGCTTTATACTGCTGGGAAAGTTCAGAAAACCGATTTCGGGCCGGGAGCGGACTGAGCCTGCTCTTTCTCTTCTTCCCGGCGCTGCTGATCCGAGATATACTGCACCATGTCCCGCTCCTCGTGGGAAAAATGGAACAGGTCTGCGATGGTATCGTAGGCGCTCACCACGAAGTTGAAGCCTGTCTTTACCACATTGAACAGCAGCATGGGCACAAAGGTGAAAGAAAGTGAGATCAATCCGCCGCTAAAGAAAAGATCGTCCAGACGCAGATTGCTGAAGAAAAGATCCAGCGCATCGCCCAGCGGCCCGCCGCCGGAAATACTGCGCAGCTCTTCTTCGGAAACAGAAATGTATGAATGCGGCATCTGAAGGTTTTTCATGGAGAAAGCTCCTTTCTGACAAGATCGTTCCGGGAATGGAATCAAACTCAGGCTGCAGCGGTTCCCTCGGCCTGAGCGGCATCAAAGCTCGGCATGGGGTTCACGATCTGATCGTAGATGCTTGTAACGGTACGAATGACGTTCATGACCTGCGAATAGACATAGACACCGGCCAGACCGGCAACGCCCACAGAAGCGATACGGCTCCAGGTGTTCATCTTATCCCAGGTGTGATAGAAGGTGCCGGACAGGCTCAGACCATTCGACAGACCGGACTGCACACGGCCTGCGATGTACCGGAAGGAATAGTTGGTCATCAGCACGAACAGGTTGATTGCTGCATTCTGGCAGAATGTAGCAAACTGATCGGTGTTGAAATAAATATCGTGATTAAAGGCTGAGCCAAGGTAGATGGACTGACCGCCATCCAGATAGGTCATTTCCTCTTCGGAGATAACGGCATAGGAAGCCGGTAAAAGCATGGTATTCTGATTGGGATGATCCATGGTGGAAGAACTCCTTTCCGTAGTGGAATCTGCACAAAGGCAGACAATAATACTATCTGAATTGTAACATAACTGTGTCCAAATAACAAGAGCAGAGATGCGCAAAATCATGATACATTTGTGAATAAACTGTTACAGAAAGGCGGCAAAATCACGGATGTCAGCCCAAAAATGCGCAATATGTCCATAATCTGGTCCTGAAAAAATGTTCTGTAGAAAAAACAAAAGCGCCTGCACATTCCGGGTGCAGACGCTTTTACGAGGAGAAAATGATCGGGGAATTACTGTGCCCGTTCGTAGAGCACGGTCAGCTGCGCAATGTGCCCGGCCAGTGCTTCCGGCAGGGGACAGGTGAGCCGCCACTGCCAGTTGGAGCCTTGGGTGCTGGGAGTGTTGATGCGGGCCTCACTGCCCAGATGCAGCCAGTCCGCCAGAGGGATCACAGCGGTATCCGATACACTGGCAAGGCAGGCACAGATCATGGCCTCGGTCAGCTCTTCCGGCTGGCAGCGCAGGTAGCGGCAGGCATAGGCCACATCCTCGGCACTGGCGTTGGTACGCCAGCCTTCGGTGGTCACATTGTCGTGGGTGCCGGTGTACACCACGCTGTTGCGGTGGTAGGTGTGGGGCAGGTAATTGCCGGATTCCCGGCTGTCAAAGGCAAACTGCATGATCTTCATGCCCGGGTAGCCGCTGGCAGAAAGCATGGCCTTGACCTCCGGGGTCAGGTAGCCAAGATCCTCGGCAATGATGCCGCCCTCGCCAAGGTTTTCGTGCATGGCGTTGATAAAATCGCGGTCAGGGCCTTTTTCCCAGTGACCGCCCGTCGCCGTTTTGTTCCCGGCGGGAATGGAGTAATAGCTCTCGAAGCCGCGGAAGTGGTCGATGCGCACCACATCGTAAATGGAGGTGGCGTGCTTCATGCGCTGCTTCCACCACGCAAAGCCGGTGGCTTTGTGAACAGGCCAGTCGTACAGGGGGTTGCCCCACAGCTGACCATCCGCTGCAAAGGCATCCGGCGGGCATCCGGCAACCTGCGTCAGGTGCATCTGGCCATCGGTCTGGAACAGTTCCGGGTGGGTCCACAGATCGCTGGAATCCGGGCTGACATAGATGGGAATATCGCCCACCAGTTTGATGCCCTTGCTGTTGGCGTAAGCCTTCAGGGCGTTCCACTGGGTGTAGAAGAAGAACTGCACCGCCTTGTAGTAGCCAATGCTTCCGGCAAGCGCTGCTTTGGCTTCGGCAATGGCTTCTGGCTGGCGGCAGCGCAGTGCATCCGGCCAGTCAGCAAGGCCGGCCTGACCCTGTGCAGCCTTCACAGCCATGAACAGGGCGTAATCCTCCAGCCAGAAAGCCTGCTCTTTGCAGAAGGCTTTGTAGGCGGGGGAGAAAGCTGCCAGCAGACGGTCAGCAGCCTTTTTCAGGATAACAGGCCGCTCGTTGTAAAGGGCACCGTAGTCGACAGAACCGACCGGCTTTTCAGCGGGGATCTCGTCGGCGGTCAGCAAACCGTCCGCAGCCAGCAGGCGGTAATCGATAAAATAGGGATTTCCGGCAAAGGCAGAGAAGCTCTGGTAAGGGCTGTCGCCGTAGCCGGTGGGGCCGATGGGCAGGATCTGCCAGTAGGTCTGCTTTGCATCGGCCAGAAAATCCACGAATGCAAAGGCCTCTTTTCCCAGCGTACCGATGCCAAAAGGCCCCGGCAGACTGAAAACGGGCATCAAAATGCCGCTTGCACGCATAGTGTGCGCACCTCCTTAGCCCTTGACAGCACCTGCCACAACGCCCTCAATGATGTACTTCTGGCAGGTCATGTACAGGATGATGATGGGGATAATGGCAATGATGATGCAGGCCATCATGGGAGCCAGCTCCACACGGCCGTAGCCGCCGCGGAAGTACTGGATGGCCATGGGAATGGTGCGGTATTTCTTGATGTCCAGCACCAGAGTGGGCAGCAGGTAGTCATTCCACACCCACATAGTCTCGAGGATGGCGGTGGAGATCATGGTGGGCTTGAGGATGGGGAATACGACCTTGAAGAAGATCTGAATGGGGTTGCAGCCGTCGATCATGGCCGCTTCCTCAATTTCCATGGGCACGCTCTTCATGAAGCCGGTGAACATGAACACGGCCAGACCGGCACCGAAGCCCAGGTAGATGATGCAGATGTTCCAGGGGGTGTTCAGCTTCAGCTGGTCAGCAGTCTTAGACAGGGTGAACATGACCATCTGGAAGGGCACGACCATGGAGAACACGATCAGCAGGTTCATGAACTTGCTCAGCTTGTTGTTCACGCGGGTGAGGTACCAGCCGGTCATGGAGCAGCACAGCAGGATCAGGAACACACTGGTAATGGTGATCAGAAGGCTGTAGCCCAGGCTGGACAGAAAGCCCATCTTGGTCACGCCGTAAACGTAGTTGGACAGGCCCACAAAGGTCTCCTTCGTGGGCAGCTGGAACACCGTGGAGGTGGTAAAGGTGCCCTCTTTTTTCAGGCTGTTCAGCAGGATCAGCACGATGGGGTAGATCCACAGCAGGCACAGCACACTCATGATGACGGTGAGGATGTTATCCCACATCTTTTTCTGTTTAGGCATTACTGCTGCACCTCCTTGGAACGGGTAAAGTGGAGCTGGATCAGAGAAATGACCACGACGATCAGGAAGAACACCACAGCCTTCGCCTGACCAATGCCCTTCCACTGGGCACCGGAACGGCCATAGAAGGTGTTGTAGATGTTCAGGGCCAGCATTTCACTGGCGTTGGCGGGTTCACCGGCGGTCAGGGCCACGTTCTGGTCAAACAGCTTGAAGCTGTTGGTCAGGGTGAGGAAGGTGCAGATGGTCACACTGGGCATGACCATGGGGATCTTGATCTTGAACAGGATCTCGCGGTCGTTGGCACCGTCGATCTTGGCGGCTTCGATCAGGTCGCCGGGCACGCTCTGCAGGCCGGCAACGTAAATGATCATCATGTAGCCGATCTGCTGCCAGCACATCAGGATGACCAGACCGACGAAACCGGCCTTGGCATCCAGCGCCAGCAGAGGTTTCTGCAGGTTGGCCAGCACACCGTTGAGCAGGATCTGCCAGATGTAGCCCAGCAGGATGCCGCCGATCAGGTTGGGCATGAAGTACACGGTACGGAACAGGTTGGTGCCCTTGATGCCGCGGGTGAGCACCAGAGCAATGGCAAAGGCACACACGTTGATGAGCACGGTGCTCACCACAGTAAAGACCGCCGTAAAGCCAAAGGCATGGAGGAAGGTGGAATCCTGGAATACCGAGATGTAGTTCTGGATGCCCACGAAGGTGGTCTTGCTCACGGTGGTGAACCGCTGGAAAGACAGGTAAGTGCCCCAGATGAAGGGCCAGATGAAGCCGATGATAAAGGCGACCAGAGTAGGCAGCACAAACACCGGCCAGTATTTGCTGATGGCTTTTTGCATGATATACCTCCTGCGATGGAGTGGTTGTCAAAAAAGAAGGGAGGCGGGCGAACTTCTTCGCCCGCCTCCCTGTTCAGTTCTTTTTTATGGACTAATCAGGAGCTTAGCCGTTTGCCAGCTTGTATTCCTTGGCCCAGCCATCGACGAAGGCGGTGACAACATCGTCCCACTTGCCGGTGCCTGCTGCGTAAGCGGTCAGAGCGGAACCAACGCCGTTCTTCCACTCTTCAGAAGGCATAGTGGAGAAGCACCAGTCAACACTGGTCTTGCCCGCAGCAACGTAGTCGTTTGCAATGGCAATCAGAGGATTGGTGGAGTCCTTGGCAGCCTTGAAGGGGATCACGAAGCCCATGTCGTCGGCCATTGCGCTGGTGCCGGCCTCAGAGGTGACGCACCAGTACAGGAAGTCCAGAGTAGCCTGAATATCGGCATCAGAAGAGTTGTTGTTCACGCACCAGAAGTTCTCAGAACCGGTGCACAGGCCCTGATTCTCCTCGCCATCTACGCCGATGTAGATGGGCAGCATACCCAGATTGTCGTCACCCAGATCCTTCACATCGCTGTAAGCCCAGGTACCGTTCTGGTAGAACACAGCCTTCTTACCCACGAACTCAGCCACAGCGTCGTTGCCGGTCTTGGAAGCCAGCAGGGTGGGGTCGCAGGTGGAATCGGTGATGTACAGATCCCAGATCTGCTTGTAGTTGTCCAGATAGGTGCC
>OGOA01000674.1_pt1 | contig 22332 bp, 17 predicted proteins | sample 1573621 | NCBI WGS metagenome assembly OGOA01 (sample SAMEA2581917, study PRJEB24529) | metagenome | biome: Human gut stool | place: China | collected 2011
ACCCCCTACATCGATTAACCTTGAACGAGCCGCCCACAAAAAATTACACACCCTCTGCATCGTCACGCTGAGCGCGATGCCGTTGCTAGGCTGCAGTCGCATCTCTGAGGAGTCCTTCCACGGTCTAATGTGCGCTGCCTCTACCAGGCTTCTCTCCGACAGCCCCGTTATAGCGCACTTCCATCCGTAGGACGAAAGAACCGCATTTCTGAACATATCCTGGTGCAGGCGAGTCTTTGCAAGATAAAACCGCTCCGTCTTCGCCATCGGATCGGGAACCTTAATCGATTTAAAACCAGGAACGTAAACATCCTCAGAAATCCCTTTCTCCTCTCCAATCCGCTCCGCGGCGTCAAAGAGCCGCGTCAGATCCGCTGTCTGAGGATCATCTCCGATGTAGCGATGCCACACAGCCTCATCAATTTTGCTGCCGTGACTCATTCCCGAGACCCCTTTCCTTGCGTGTTTCGGATCAAGTCTCATCAAATTGCTGAGTTTCAGAGCAACCGCATTTGGCGTTCTATCAATCTGCTGAGCGAGTTTGATCACATAAGGATTGCCATGCGTGTACTGCCCCGACGACATCTGAACGTAAAGCACCAAGGCCAGGGTTACCTCATCCTCTGTCCAATTACGCCGGACGGACTGTTCTATAGAGAGTGATTGCATAGGATGAGCCAATAAAAGACTGAAGAGAGATCGAATACCGATTTGATTATCGTCTAGGTTCATTCATTATGCTGCACCATTTCGCGACATTCTATACGTATGGTTCAGATGTAGGCCATCTGATATATGATAACTTTTTTAATAACTATATAGATACAAATAAAGGCCGCTTTTCAGCAGCCTTTATTTTTCTTCCTCCAGCGCTTCAATCTGATATCAGATCAAAGCCACCGGATTCGAACAACTGATATTACTCAGCCTTCGGGGAAGCAACCTCAGCGGCAGCCTTCTTCTCGGCCTTCACAGCCTTCTTGGCAGCCTTCTTCGGGGCCTTCTTAGCAGCCTTCTTGGCGGCCTTCTTCGGGGCAGCCTTCACAGCCTTCTTGGCAGCGGCCGGAGCGGCAGCCGGGGCGGAGGCGGTGGCAGCAGCGGCGGAAGCAGCCGGAGCGGCAACGTCAGCAGCCTGGGCGGAAACGGCGAAGGCGCCGAAAGCGATCATGGAAGCAGCGAGAGCGATGTTCTTGATAGACATTTGAAAAAGTCCTTTAGTTGAATTTTTTAGGGCGAGAAGCACACAGCTTTAATTAGGTGATGCCGCAGTGCTTGCCGCAAGATCGAATAGTATCCCGCAAGCGCTATTCCCGGGGGTAGGACAAGTACTACCGGGGGATCATATAAACACGTGATCCCCCGTCATAACCCTTATAAAATAGGGATAAAAACGATCTAGAGGCTGGGTTTATACCAATAAGGTATGTTCTTATAAAGAATATTTTTAATAACGAAAAAATACTATTGCAGAAGTCCCATCCAGAAGGGAATCGTGGCAAGGGCCGCAATTGTCTGAACTGTCGTCAAATCCGCTACTGCCGGACCATTTCCTCCCATTCGGACCGCTAGGATATAACAGGAATTTGCAGTCGGCAGCGCTGTGAACGAAAGGAGTGCTCCCATCTCGACCGGAGTCAGATGAAAGTACAGACCAACGGCGAATGAAACAGCAGGAACCGCAATCAGGCGTTCAACCGTAGCGAGAGAAATCAGCTTTCCATACTTTCTGAAATCCTCAAGCCTGAGTCCTGAACCAATCGCCATCAGAGCGAGTGCTAGAGAGGCGGATCCCAGACTCTTGAATACCGAAGTAACAAGCGCGGGCATCTGAAGCCCGGTCACATTGAAGAACAGCCCGGCAAGGGTCGCAATAATGAGGGGATTCGTAAAGATCGACTTCAGTATTCCCTTGATCCCGGATCCTTCAGACTGAGACGCTGCCGCGAGATCTGCTACGGCTACCGCATTGGAAATCGGCACCCAAACGCCTACCAGCAGAGCAAAAAGCGCCATTCCGGTGTTTCCATAAAGCGCCAGAACCACCGCGAAGCCAATATAGGAGTTGAACCGGTAACCGCACTGACGGATGCTGGCGTCGGTCAGCCGATCGGCCGGAGCGAGTTTTGACACAATCCAGGCGAGCACCATGCCGGCCGCCATTGATCCCACACCGCAGGCAAGATAGAGACTCGTCTGAGACACTGTCAGCTCTGCCCGGGCGACACTGTTAAAGAGCAGCGGAGGAAAAAGAACGTAGTAGACGAGTTTTTCCACTCCTTCCCAAAGCGACCGGGGAAACATCCGCAGTCTCGAGAGCAGAAAACCGAGAGCAATAAGAATGAAGGGCTGAATAATGACTGAGAAGAAATGCATGGTTCGAAGCCCCCTGCCCCTTAAGCAAATATACCTAATCGGTTAATTCTTAAGTATAGGTCAGTCTGATCAGCAGAATCGAGATCAGAAGCGTTCTCTTCAGTGACAAAAATCCCCGGGACTTGCCCGGGGATTCTCTGGTTTCCAATAAATGATCTCTACTGGAAAGATTCGGCTTCGGTTACTCAGCCTGAGCAACTGCCTTCACAGGAGCCGGCTCACGGAGCTTCGCAACACAGTGGTAAACCACAAGCAGCGCAAGCACAATCAGAGCAAAGGCAACGATCAGCTGCAGACCGCCAACCATAAAGACAAACGTGCCATTCGCGATCTGACCGAAAATCCGTACCACAGCCTCAACCAGAGCGGTCATCGTAACGATGAACATGAAGGTCATCGGGACATAAAGCATCCAGCCCTTACGGCCAGTAGCCTTAAGGAACACTGCGAGACCGGTCAGCACAAGAGCGGAAAGGAGCTGGTTCGCTGAGCCGAAGAGCGGCCACACCGACATATAACCCGCCATGCAGAGCGCAAAGCCGCAGACCAGCGTAAGGACCGTGGAGAAGACCACATTCGTGAAGATCTTCTGGATAAAGGTCTTTTCCTTCCCCGGAGCCGGCTGGAAGAGTTCCTGAAGCGACATGCGGCCGATGCGGGCCACGGCATCAACAGACGTCAGGGCGAGAGCGGAAACGCACATTGTCAGAATGCAGGCAGCAATATCAGCCGGAACACCGAAGATGTCCTGGAGGAAACCGGCAACCGAGTGAGAGAACGTCTGGAACGGAGTACCCGCAGGAAGAGCGCCGTTCGTAGCCGCCGCGCAGACCACCACGAGAGACACGATACCAAGCACCACTTCAGCGCACATTGAGCCGTAGCCAACGAGACGCATATCCTTCTCGTTGCTGATCATCTTGGAGGACGTACCGGAGGAAACGAGCGAATGGAATCCGGACACAGCGCCGCAGGCGATCGTCACAAAGAGGATCGGGAAGAGGTCCATGTTCTTAACCGTAAAGCCCGTCACAGCCGGCATATTGAGTGTCGGGTTCTTAATGAATACACCCAGCACGCCGCAGATAATCATGCCGATCAGGAGATAAGCAGACAGGTAGTCACGGGGCTGCTTAAGAAGCCACATCGGCATCACGGAAGCCGCAAAGAGGTAGATGAAGACGATATAGCGCCAGGTATTGGCGTCAGCATAGATCGGGTAAGCGATGCCGGCCCAGACCATCAGCACCATCAGAACAAGACCGACAATGAACTGAACACCGGAATTCGGCTTCACATACTTCATGAAGAGACCGAAGAGAACGGCGCCGACCATGTAGATCATTGAAATCGACGCGGCTGCGGCATTCGGCACCTGAAGATCACCGGTCTTCGAGAAACCGTTGAAAGTTGCCGCGACCATGTCACCGAAGGCCGCAATCACGAGCAGCGTGAAAAGCCAGCAGAAAAGCAGGAAGAGCTGACGGCCGGTACGTCCTACATAATCCTCAATAATGGCACCGATCGACTTGCCGCCGTTCTTGACAGAAGCATAGAGGGAGCCGAAATCCTGAACGGCGCCGAAAAACACGCCGCCGATCAGCATCCAGAGCAGCGCGGGAAGCCAGCCAAACATGGCGGCAATAATCGGTCCCGTGACAGGGCCGGCACCCGTGATGGATGTGAACTGGTGGGCGGCAACCGTCCACTTGGAAGCAGGCGCATAGTCACCGCCCGCATTTTTTACAGCCGGAGTCGGCTGCTTAGGATCAATACCCCATGTCTTCTCAAGCCACTTCGAATAGATGAAGTATCCGAAGCCAAGAGCGACAAAGGCGATCAGCATGACGGTTAAACCGTTCATTTTATTTTCCTTTGAAGCAAGTGCGAAATCTGCAGCCGCCTCCCGGAGGTTGCTTTTGGTCCCAGCGCAGGTGGTCGCTTGGATAAAAAGATGAGTGATTTCTGAATCAGGAGAGGCGGCGGTCTTTTTGGAAGAAGGTTTTTATTCTTTCAATGTTTAAAAATATACACATTCGCACATCGATACTTCTAAGAAAAAGTACTTAATTGATTGCACTGCGGTCAAGTATCACGCCCAAAAAGTCCCTTGAATACCGTGTTTGCGGCAATAAAAAACCCCGAGAGAAGGAAATCTCTCAGGGTGTTCTGTTTATCTCTCAGCTATTTCAGCCAAGAATCATCGAATCGGGAATATCCGCTTCGCCGTTCGAAGCTTTTTCGAAGAGACCAAGAAGATCCTGAACCGTGAGCTTCTTTTTCTCTTCGCCCGCGATATTCACAATCGCGCGGCCGTTATGCATCATGATGAGACGGTTACCGAAACGGAGAGCATCCCGCATGTTATGCGTAATCATCAGAGTCGTCAGACGGCCCTCATGAACGAAACGATCGGTAATCGCAAGCACCTTCTCCGCAGTCTTCGGATCGAGGGCTGCCGTATGTTCATCAAGTAGCAGCAGCTCAGGACGGCGAATCGTCGCCATCAGAAGCGTCACGGCCTGACGCTGACCGCCGGAGAGCAGTCCGACCTTGCTGGTCAGCCGGTCTTCAAGACCGAGGTCCAGCTCAGCAAGCATTTCGCGGAAATGCTCGTACATCTTCGAGCTCTCACTCCACCGGAGTCCGAGTCTCTGGCCGCGGCGCATTGCCATAGCCAGATTCTCCGCAATCTGCATGCCGGCTGCCGTTCCCTTCATCGGATCCTGGAAAACGCGGCCGATGAAACGAGCACGCTTATGCTCAGGCATTTTGGTGACATCGGTGTCTCCGATGATGATGCGTCCAGAGTCAATCGGGAATACACCGGCAATCGAATTCAGAACAGTCGACTTGCCGGCGCCGTTACTGCCGATCACCGTCGCGAAGTCACCATCCTCAAGCGTGAAGCTCACCCCCTGGAGGGCCTTCTTTTCATTCGGGGATCCGGGAAAAAATGTCTTATAAACGTTTTCAAGTTTCAGCATCAGGAAGCCCTCCCGGTGAGACGGGATGCCGCTCTCAGTTTGGACTGAATAAGCGGCAGGGAAAGCGCAATGGCGACAAGAATAGCCGTGAAGAGCTTAAGGTCGTTCGGCGGCATGCCAAGCTCGAGCACAATGGCGATCACGAGTCGATAGACAATCGAGCCGAGAACCACTGAAATCAGACAGTTCTTAAAGCTCCGGGTGCCGAAAAGCACTTCGCCGATAATCACCGAGGCAAGGCCAATCACGATGGTACCGACGCCCATGCCGGCATCAGCAAAGCCATTGCTCTGCCCGACAAGCGCACCGGAAAGAGCCACAAGCCCATTGGAAAGAAGCAGACCAAGGATCACCATGGAATCCGTATTCACGCCCTGAGCGCGGCTCATCTGCGGGTTATAGCCCGTGGCGCGCAGAGCGAGTCCAATCTCAGTTCCGAAGAACCAGTAAACGACGGCGACGACGAGAAGCGCCGCGATCAGACCGACAGCAAGGGTCGTCTGAGCTTCGGTGAGACCCGCGGACGCACCCCATGAATAAATCGTGGTCTGCCCGAGAAGCGAAAGGTTCGCGCGTCCCATCACGCGGAGATTGATCGAGTACAGACCGATCATCGTCAGAATACCGGAGAGGAGTGCGGGAATCTTAAGCTTTGTCGTGAGAAGTCCGGTCACTGCACCAGCGACACACCCGGCAAGAACAGCAAGCACAAAAGCCGTAACCAAGGAATGACCGGAGGTGATGCAGGTAGCCGCAACAGCAGCTCCAAGCGGGAAAGTACCCTCAACCGACAGGTCAGCAATATCGAGCACACGGAACGTGATATAGACGCCGAGCGCAAGCAGTGACCAGAGAAGCCCCTGGGCAATGGTGGGAATTAGTAAATCTAACATCGATCAGGTGCTCCTTTCTGCACAAGAACCTGAGTTACCTAAAAAGAAATCCTGCGCGGCCTCAGAGTATGAAGCCGTGCAGGCTTTGAACAAAAGCAGAGGGCGGAACCCCTGCGGAATTCTTACTGAATGATTTCAGCCTTCGACTTCACGGAGTCCGGAATCTGAATGCCGATTTCCTTGGCGGTCTTCGCGTTCACCATGGCCTTGAACTGCTGCTGATAGCGGATTGCCATGTTTTCAGGCTTCGACTTGCCGTCAAGAATATCCGCGCCCATGTCGCCGGCAATCTTGCCGAGCTCATAGTAGTCAATGCCAATCGTGGCAAGACCGCCGTTCTTCACCATATTGGGTTCACCGCAGATCACCGGAAGCTTCGCCTGGTTGGTGACCTTGATCAGAGTCGGCATGGCGCTCGCAAGAACGTTGTCAGTCGGGATATAGATCGCCTGGACCTTGCCAACAAGGCTGTTCGCGGCCTGCTGAATATCGTTCACATTGGAAACCGTTGCGATCTTCAGGGTCACGCCCATCTTCTGAGCCACGGTCTTCAGAGCGTTGACCTGGACCTCAGAATTTACTTCGCTCGAGTTATAGATGACGCCAAGCGTCTTCAGATTCGGAACAAAGTCCTTGATCAGCTGAGCCTGCTCAGCGATCGGGTTCATATCAGAGCTGCCGGTCACATTGGTGCCGGGCTTCTCGTTGCTCTTCACGAGACGCGCGGTCTGATAATCCGTAATAGCGGTACCGACAATCGGGATCGTCTTCGTCGTGTTCGCAACCGTCTGGGCTGCCGGAGTTGCAATAGCGAAGATCAGCGCGGAATTGTTAGACACAAAGCGCTGGGCAATGTTCTTCATATTCGACTGATCGGCCTGCGCATTCTGCTGGTCAATCTTGATCTTCCCGCCATCCTTATAGCCGCGGGCCGCCAGCTCATCCACGATACCCTTATTCGCTGCGTCGAGAGCCTGGTGCTCCACCAGCTGAATGATGCCGACATTCAGCTGACCAGTCGGAGCAGACGCTGCCGCTGAGGATGCGCTGCCACCCTTATCACCGCAGGCAGCAAGCAGTACAGCCGCGCCGACGCAGGCGAGCGCGATTCCAATCGACTTCATCTTCATAAGGGGCTCCTTCGAGGGAATTTATTGCTGATATCTGAAATGTATCGGATCTTGTCTGCTGTTTCAGCAGATGCATTTGGTTATTATGCACGTCTGAAAGCGGGTTGTGGAAATTTTGGAATTTCCCGCAGGCATGAAAAAACACCAGGATGAATGACATTCCTGGTGTTTTATTTTCAGTTCGGTCTGATCCCGTCGCCGCGGGATCAGATTCAGAAACTGATTAGTTGTTCTCGGCGAACAGCGGGGTCGAGAAGTAGCGGTCTCCGTTATCCGGGAAGATCACGACAATCGTCTTTCCTTCGGCCTCAGGACGCTTGGCGATTTCAATGGCAGCCCAAAGAGCAGCGCCAGCGGAAATACCGGAGAGGATAGCTTCAGTGCCTGCAAGCTTCTTACCAGTCGCAAAAGCGTCTTCATTAGTGACCGTGATCACTTCGTCATAAACGGAGGTATCAAGCGTCTTCGGAATGAAACCGGCACCGATACCCTGAATCTTATGGGGACCGGGCTTGCCGCCGGAAAGAACCGGGGAGGTGGTCGGCTCAACAGCCACAGCCTTCACGTTCGGATTCTTTTCCTTGAGGTAACGTCCGGTACCAGTCAGCGTGCCGCCAGTGCCGACGCCGGCAACAAAGTAGTCGACAACACCTTCAGTGTCACGCCAGATTTCCGGACCAGTGGTTTCGTAGTGAGCCTGAGGATTCGCGGGATTATCGAACTGACCAGCGATGATGGAGCCAGGATCCTTCTCATGAAGTTCCTGAGCCTTCGCGATGGCGCCCTTCATGCCGTCCTTACCCGGGGTGAGAACAATCTCAGCACCATAGGCATGGATCATGTTGCGGCGTTCAACCGACATCGTATCCGGCATGACGATGACAACCTTGTAGCCATGAGCGCGGCCAACCATGGCAATACCAATACCGGTGTTGCCGGAGGTCGGTTCGTAAATCGTGGCACCGGGCTGCAGACGGCCAGACTTTTCAGCGTCCAGAATGATGGACTTAGCGATGCGGTCCTTCACGGAACCAGCAGGATTGAAGGATTCGAGCTTCGCGAGAATGCGGGCCTTAAGACCAAGCTCCTTCTCAAGCTTGCTCAGTTCGACGAGGGGGGTATTGCCGATCAGGTCGGACACAGACTTATAAATAGCCAATTCTTTTCTCCAAAAGCAAGGCGTTTCATTCACGCCTGCCAAACAGTGATGGAATACGGATGACTCAGCTCATCCGCCAGTTGGTAACAGGTGTTTGGGCTTAAACCCGAGTTGTTCTGTCGGATATATTATCAGCGGGTTTTTAAAAAAGCAAAAATGATTTTCTGTGGAATATTTTCGCTTTAAATGTGAATGATTACGGTTTTTGAAAATTTATTAAATACTTATTTTTCAATAATTTGATATTAATAAACAACAAAAATATCCATTTTAAAACGACACAAATAAGCGCAAAAACAGCGGAGAAAACGAGACTTTTGAAGCCTCTGACATCAAAACTCTTCTGTAAAAAAGTGTACCTTCTGATGTATTACCTGACGGATCCTTGAATTTCATCGAAAATACTTTTCCCCGTCATCACTCACCGGTCTGATCCCGAATGAACTCTTTTTCTTCCCAACGCACTGAGACAACAGCCCCCTCTTCTCTCACGGTTCAGCTGACCGCTGAGGAGCTGGGAAAAAATGGCAGCTGCATCGCTTGGACTGAAGTTTCAGGGAAGACTGTCCGGGTGATTCTTCCCGGCACGCTGCCTGGCGATGCGGTTGAGGCCGTGGTTGAACTGCCTAAAAAAGGGGCTCATTCCGCTATCGGACGTGTTTCACGTTTCATTCGGAAATCCCCCGGCCGCCGGGGTTCTCCCTGCCCTGCTTCAGCGCTCTGCGGCGGGTGCCCTTTGATTGAACTCACGAGCGAGGCTCAGCTCTCTTATAAAAAGCGTTTCCTCGAGAAGCTTTTCAGCGCGACCCCTGGCGGGGCATCTCAGATACTGGATCCGATTCCGATGCCTCACGGGATTGACTCTGGGTACCGCAACAAAGCGGTGCTCTACTTTGAAGAGTCTGCAGGAACCCGAAAGCTGGGCATGTACGAAGCGGGAAGCCATCATGTTGCGCCCGGAACTGACTCCTGCAGACTCTGCCCGCACTGGATGGCTGTTGCGGCGAATGCGGTGCTTCGCTGGAGCAGGGATTCAGGATTATCGGTCTGGAGCGAAACGTCTCAGACGGGGCTGCTTCGCGGTCTTATTCTTAGAGCCGGCAGCAACGGGCGTCTCGCAACTTTGGTGACCTCCTCTTCCATCCCTGACTCTGCCTCTGAAAGCCTGATTTCGGCCCTTCAGTCTGCCGGTGTGTCAGATATCACCGTTTCCATCAAAACCCGCCCCGGAAACTTTGTCCTAGGTGAAACGTCAGTCGTGCTTTTGGGCAGAGGATCCGTCACCGCTGAAATTTCAGGTCTTGAGTTTGAGGTGAGACCCGAAACCTTTCTGCAGGTCAACACGCCGCAGACCCCGGTTCTTTATGACACCGCGATCCGCCTTGCCTCCATCAGCCCAGAGGATACTGTGCTTGATCTCTACTCCGGCATCGGCACCATTTCGTTGCTGCTCGCCAGAAAGGCGGGACACGTGATCGGCGTCGAGATTGTTCCTGAATCCGTTGAAGAGGCAAAGAAAAACGCGGTGAGGAACGGCTTATCCAATACCGAATTTTTCTGCGGCCCGGCAGAGAAAATCCTCCCGGATATCTGCAGCCGCGGCATCCAGCCGAAAACGGTTTTTGTCGACCCTCCGAGAAAAGGGCTTGAAGCCTCTGTCCCAGGCATCATTGCCGCCATGGAGCCTGAGACAGTGATCTATATCGCGTGCGGCCCAGAGGCTCTGGCGCGTGACGCGGCGAAGTTCCATAACCTCGGATATTGCCTCGATACGCTGCAGCCCGTTGATCTGTTCCCGGATACCGCGCATATTGAATGCGTTGCGCGGCTCCGGCGGGTGCAATAAAAAAAGCGGACGGTTTTCATCGTCCGCTTTCAGAACCTGATTCTGTTTACTTCAGATTTGCGTCGAAGAACGACGTGATCTTATCGAACGGAATCACATTCATCTTGTAGTACAGATCCGTGTGCACAGCGCCCGGAATGATGACAAGCTCCTTATTGCTTCCCTTCAGACGCTTGAACAGGTCTTCGCTGAAATAGCGGGAGTGAGCCTTCTCACCATGAATCATCAGCACCGGCGTTTCGATTTCCTCGGCGTAAACCGTTATCGGCATATTCGTGAAGTCGAGAACCGAGCTCAGGGTCGCCCCGGTTGTGGAGCCGAATGAACGCGGATGATAGCCAAGCTTCGTCTGATAAAAGTCGTGATAGTCACGCACAAACTGCGGCGTATCAGGCTTCACCTCAGTGATCACACCGCCCGCCATCTTATAGGTGCCGCTCCTGTAATCAGCCGTTCTCTGCGCGCTCAGCGTCTTCCGCAGCGCTTTCCGTTCAGCTCGGATCGCTTCCGGGGTCTTCGTTTTATCAAAATACCCGTTCGCTATCACCCGGCTCATGTCGTACATCGTGGAGGTCACGGTTGCCTTGATGCGCGGATCCATAGCGGCCGCGTTGATAGCAAAGCCTCCCCAGCCGCAGATGCCAACAATGCCAATCGCTTCCGGATTCACATCAGAGCGGTTCGACAGATAATCAACCGCAGCAGAGAAGTCTTCCGTATTGAGATCGGGGGAAGTCACATTCCGGGGCTGCCCGCCGGATTCACCGGTGAATGACGGATCAAATGCCAGCGTCAGAAATCCTCGGGCCGCGAGCTCCTGAGCGTAACGCCCCGACACCTGCTCCTTCACAGCGCCATAGGGCCCGGCGAGCGCGATAGCCCTCATCTTCTCTCCCGCCTTCATGGTTTTCGGCGTGTAGAGATCACCAACGAGAGTGATTCCAAAGCGGTTATGGAAAACAACCTTCCGGTGCGACACCCTCGGATCCTCCGGAAAAACCTTGTCCCAGGCGTTCGAGAGCTATGCGGGATCAATCGTTTCCGGCACCGCGACAGAATCCTTCAGGGGAGCGCGGTCAAGCGCCTGAGCGGCGCGTGCCACAAGCGCCGCCCCAACTCCCGTCAGGGCCACTTTTGCGAAGAGTCTTTTCGACATCATCATCTTCATTATTCCTATCTCCCATTCATTTTTGCAGTGGATGAGGGGCACTTTTCCCACCCTCCGTTCGTCCACTGATTTCCTTGGCTGAGATAAGATTAACGTTAAAGTCAACTTTAAAGTCAATAGTCAGAGGGACTACCCGTGGAATACACGATTCAGCAGGTTTCAAAGATGACGGGAATTCCGTCCTCGACGCTCCGTTTCTACGATAAAGCCGGTCTTCTCCCATTCCTCAGCCGGGGAGCTTCAGGCTATCGGATGTTCTCGGATCTCGATCTGGGGTCAATTCAGATTATTCAATGCCTCAAAAAGACCGGACTCTCGATTGATCAGATCCGGCTCTTTACGGAATGGGTGCGGGAGGGAGATGCGACTCTTGAAAAGCGCCGCGAGCTCTTCAGGCAGCAGAAGAAAGAGATTGAAAACCGGATCAAAGCGCTTGAAGAAACACTCGATGTCGTCAACTACAAGTGCGCCTACTACGATGAAGCGATTGCCGCAGGAACTGAAAAAGTGGTCTTTGGCCGCGATCCCCTGCCGCATTCAGAGGAATTCATCCATGCAGGCGTAAAAGAAGAGGCCTGAAGCAGAATGCCTCAGACCTCTCATCACAGATGCCGCGGAGACCTGCCGGCATCTGTGCTTTTATTTAAGCCAATGATTACTTGGCAGCAGCCTTCTTTTCACGGATCGTGAACTTGTGGCACTGGTTGCAGACGAGCTGCGGCTTCTCCTGATCAGGCTTATGGCAATCCGTGCAGTTCACGTCACCAAGGTGGCTGTGATGCGGATTCGGGTCAAGATTTTCCGTCATCTTGGCGAGCTTCGAATAATCACCGTGGCAGGCCTTGCACTGCTCCTTCACGACGTATCCGTTCATGCTCTTCGGCCAGGCCGAACCGTGAATCTCAGCAAGCGTCTTATCAGCAGCGCCGGCCGACATGGAAAGGCTGAGGCCGAAAGCAACGGCAGCCAGGACAGCTAAAGCTTTAGTCATATCAAATTCTCCTCTATTCCTGTTTGTCTTTACGTCCGGGCATTACTTAGCCGCTTTGGCACGGGCGGCCATCTCACGGCCGGCAATACGGCCGAAGACCGTAGCGCCGCCCAGCTGGGCACCGCCGATGTAGTCGCGGAAGAAGAGGCCGCCAGCGGCATTGCCGGCTGCGTAGAGACCAGGAATGCTGTGGCCTTCAAGGGTCTGCACTTCGGCCTTCGTGTTGATCAGCGGACCGCCGAACGTAGCCGTCATACCGCCTTCATACGGAATGGCGAAGAACGGCGCCTTCGCGATCGGATGCGGCTGACGATAGGAGCAGGGAGGATTCATCTGCTTCAGGGTGCCATTCTTCAGGGCGTTGTTGTAGTCGTCAACGTCCTTCTTCAGCACGGCCGGATCAATGTTGATGTCCTTAGCCAGGGCTTCGATCGAATCAGCCTTGTAGTACTTGGTGTTCAGCAGCTCGAAGCGGTGCGTCATGTTGCCGATCACCTTGCAGTCGGCGTCAACAATAGCCCAGGCCTTGTTCTCGATCGTGTTCTGCGCGCAGGCCTTGGCCTTGATCACGTAGGTGTTCACCTCGTCGACGAAGCGCTTGCCGCGAAGGTCAACGATGATGCCATAGCCGGAGTTCAGAACTTCATTCGGGTTCACATGCGTTTCAGCAATGATCGGGCCCGCATGGAACTGATCCATGTTCACGAACTTCGCGTTCAGCGGGAGAGCGAGAGAAATATTCGCGCCCGTGGTAGAAAGAGAACCGCGGATAGCCAGGCGGGAAGCCCAGCCGCCGATGTACTTATCGACCATTTCAGGATTTGCGGAGAAGCCGCCCGTCGCGATCGTGACACCGCCCTTCGTGAAGAACTTCTTGCGGCCATCCGGAGCAACAGCTTCGACGCCGATCACGCGTTCGTGATCGTCCGTGATCAGTTTGTCCGCGCGATGCTGCCAGAGGAAAACGACACCGCGCTTCTTAGCGGCAGCGACGAGCATCTGTACCATCTGGGAGCCGCCGGTAATGCCCTTGCCGAGAATCGGGTTAATACGCCATTCACGGGGATACGGGGCTTTCTTCACCTTGCCGAATTCAATGCCGATGTTCTCTTCGAGCCAGTCGAGGCCGGAGGGAATATCGTTCGTATAGGTACGGGTCAGGGCGGGATCAGCTCTCCAATTGGAGGTGACCATCATGGCCTTATAGAAATCCTCGGCCGTATCCTTGATGCCCTGACGGATCTGGCGCTTGGAGCCCCAGCCGCAGATATTGCCCAGAGCGTAAATGGCGTTGCCGTTCGGGCGGTCCATCTGCTCCAGAATAGCGACACGCTTCGCGCCGGAATCCACAGCGGTAATAGCGGCGATCAGACCGGCAGCACCGGCGCCGAGCACGATAGCGTCATAAGCGGCAGCAGACTTCGCGGCCTTTTTGTCTTCCTTCTTTGCTTTAGCAAAGGCGATTCCCGGGAATGCCGAAGCGGCGAATCCAGCCATGCCGGCCTTCAGAATCGTACGACGGGAGAGCTGAGTCATCTTTCTTTCTCCTTTTTATTGACTACCTTCAAAAGAAGTAGTTTTCCAGTTATGTTGGGTATTATCCGTCGATCAAACACGTACGTAGTTTGACCGACATCAGTGTTTAACCCAGCAAAACCTTAGAGAAAGAATTTAAAAGTTACATAAAATCAGGCAATTATTTTTTAGCCAGCGACTGCACCGCTCAGATGCAGACTCCTGACAAAAGACTAAGCACATCGACGCCGACACGCCGGCCGCTCTTAGAGCGGGAACGGTCTGTGGACGGCGCTGAGACCTCGGTTTCTGCTTTCCGGAGACTCACCGAGCCGTCAGGAGAAATAACGAATTCGACAGCGGAATCGCCGTTGGTGAGATGAAGAAAATCCCGGACTTCCTTCGGGATCGTGACCTGACCTTTGATCGTAAGACGGTTTGCCATTTTTGGTTCCTTTTTATCCGGTTTTGGCACCATGCCGGGTCCGGCAATATGGAACAAATCCAACCCGATCTATCCGCCATCTTCCTGATGGCCCGGGAGATCACCCGGCGCCCTGGATGCCTCGAGCCGCGCATCCAGGTTGCTGCATAAAAAAAGCTCCTCATGCATTACGTGAGGAGCTCTTGTCTTTCCCGCTCTATTGCCTCCGCTCGAGGAGACCTCATTCTCTCAATGCTCTGAGAGCCACCACCTTACCCGGGTAGGCAGGTTGGCGTGCGGTGTATTTAAACCGCAACTCGTAATGACACTTTAATTTTAGCGGATCCAGGATTAATTGCAATAATCCTGAATCCTCTCTGACAGATTACGGATTCGGATTCCGCTTCTTTCGGAAGCCGCCCCCGAGAAGTGCGCAGACCGGGCGGCGGGACGAAGGATTCCGATATCCGGTAAGCGCCCGGGCCGCATGCTGCGTCTCTTCTTTTTTCGGGGATGAAGACACAGCGCCAGTCTTTTCAATATAGGGATGATCAAAAAGCGGATCCTGAGGCGCGGGAGGCGGAGTATAGCGATACGCATGCGTCTCGTGACCACGCCTCTGACCGCGGTCAGAGGTCGAACGGCGGCGATCCTCGCGGGTCAGCTCAAGAGGCTTTCTCGCAAACTTCTGCTTTGTCAGCTTCTCAATCGCCTCAACAAGCTTCTCGTCGTTCTCGCCCGAAGCGAGAGAAATCGCGAGACCCTTGGCACCGGCTCGGCCCGTACGGCCAATACGATGCACATAGTCTTCCGCCGCGAACGGCACATCAAAGTTAATCACGAAGGGGAGCTCGGCGATATCAAGTCCGCGGGCCGCCACATCGGTAGCGACAAGCACATGCGTCGTGCCGTTCTTGAAATTTTCAAGTGCCTTCAGGCGTTCATCCTGAGTCTTATCACCGTGAATGGAGTCAGCCGGAATCCCGGCATTGACGAGAAGACGGGTAAGACGGCGGCAGGTCAGCTTGGCATTCACAAAAACCAGCACCTGGCGCATCGGACCGTTATCGTCACCATGATGGCGAAGGAGCTCAGTCAGGGCCTGAACCTTGCTCTCACCCTTCACTTCGTAGAGTTCCTGCGTGATCGTATCCGCCGTGGCGTTCTGGCGGGCAACTTCAACCAGCTGCGGGTCCTTCAGGAACTGGCTCGCGAGTTTCTTGATTTCAGGCGAGAACGTCGCCGAGAACATGAGGCTCTGAACCGATTTCGGAATCAGGTTGAGGATCCGGGAAATATCCGGCAGGAATCCCATATCGAGCATACGGTCGGCTTCATCGAGCACAACGATCTCAACCTGGGAGAGATTCACAGCCTTCTGCTCGATGTGATCAAGCAGACGTCCCGGAGTAGCAGTCAGCACCTCAATGCCGCGGCGAAGCATATCGCTCTGCGGGCGGATATCAACACCGCCATACACCACGCCGACCCGGAGTCCAGTCTTCGCCGCATAAGCAACGAGATTTTCATTCACCTGATCCGCGAGATCGCGGGTCGGGGCAAGAATCAGGGCCCGGACGGGGTGTCGCGCAGGAGACGCGCTCGTATTCGCTTTCGGGAGAATCCGCTGCAGCATCGGCAGGCCGTAGCCCGCAGTCTTTCCCGTACCCGTCTGAGCGGCGCCCATGACGTCCCGTCCGGCAAGCACGAGAGGAATGGCCTTCGCCTGAATCGGGGTCGGGCTCACATAGCCCATTGCCTTGATAGCATCAAGGATCCGGGGATCAAGCTGGAAAGATGAAAAATCCTGCGATTCTGTCATAGTCAAAAGAACGGTACTGCCTCGCGAGTATGGAGTGGGAATCTTCGCTGCATCGGAACCGGAACATTCACTGACAAAATTAGAAGCCTGCGCTGAGGCTTCCCGATGCAAAAAACGTGACGATGGTAGGCCAGGTTGGACTTGAACCAACGACCAAGGGATTATGAGTCCCCTGCTCTAACCAACTGAGCTACTGGCCCGATGGTCTCCCGCGAACCCTGATGGGCCGGGGAGATCACAAAGAAAGCTATTGTACAGAAAATCAAGCGGCGGTGCGCTTATTCCTCGAAGTCCTTGTAGTCCTTCAGGCGCGCCTTCGCGGCATTGCTGCGCAGCTTTCTGAGGGCCGCAGATTCAATCTGACGGACACGCTCACGGGTAAGACCGAGGGCCTTGCCGACTTCTTCAAGCGTGTGATCGCGGTTAGATCCGATACCGTAACGGAGACGGATAACAGAGGCTTCGCGGGCCGTGAGATCGTCGAGAGAGCGAACGATTTCATCGCTCATCGCGGTCTCCATATAGCGGCGCTGCGGATCCGCATCATCCTCACCCCGGACGAAATCGAGTTTCGTCGCATCATCGTCATCGCCGATCGGCGCGTCGATAGATTCGACACCGCGCATCGCGTTCATCAGCAGATGAACCTTGGAGAGCGGCATATCGCCGAGCTTTGCAAGTTCAGAATCGCTCGGTGCCTTGCCGTCATGTGTCTGCAGATAACGCTGCTTGATTCGGCGAAGCTTGTTATAAGACTCGGTCATATGAACCGGGACTCGGATCGTCGCGCCATAATCCGCCACAGCGCGCGTAACCGACTGCTTCACCCACCAGGTTGCATAGGTGGAGAACTTGTAACCGCGGCGATATTCAAACTTATCGACCGCCTTCATGAGACCGAGATTGCCTTCCTGAATAAGGTCAGTCATGGCAAGACCGCGGTTCACATAGGATTTGGCGATCGAAATCACGAGTCGGAGGTTCGCTTCGATCATCTTGCTCTTCGCCGCCGACAGGTTGCTCTGAGCGATCTTCACGGACTTGGCAAGCTCACGCTGCTCGGAAATGGTGATGCAGGAGGCCTTTTCTTCATTCCGAAGCTCTTCCTGCATAGCCATCAGCACCGCTTCCTGGCGCTCAACACGCTTTGAATAAGAAGCGCCCTGACGCACGATGGACGGGAACCAGTCAGGATCCGTCGCACGGTGATCAAAGTCCTTCAGGAACTTATCGATCGGAATGCCACAGTCATCAACCGCAAGGGCACGCATCCGGGAGAGCAGTTTATTCACTCCGGACACATGCTCAGTCACCTGATCGGAAAGAGAAGACACAATCTTGCCGGAGAAGCGGATCTGGGAGAGTCCCTTCACCACAGCGCGGCGCTCACGGTTATAGGCGGCGTGCTGCTCGGGATCCGGGAAATACTCCTTCACGAGCTTGTAGTGCTCCTCGCACTCGGTGATGATCGACACCACACGGTCCTTCATATCGGAAAGCTGTTCGGTCGTCATGCCGGCAGCTCCGATATCGCCGTTAGAGGCATCGCCTTCTGCAACCTCTTCCGCGCCTTCCGGCTCATTGAAGCCATCAGCGACGTTATCGATTGTCAGCTCACCGGACTGCAGCTGATCACGGATCTTGAGCAGGTTGTCCATCACGAAGGGGAAGCCAGCGAGCACCGACACGAGTTTCTGCGTGTAGGACTCAATCTGCTTCGCGACTTCGATTTCTTCTTCACGGGTCAGCAGCTTATGCGTACCGACACCGCGCAGATAGGCGCGGAGGGGATCACGGGAAAGACCTGCGCTCTCCTCAGGCGACAGCATTTCAGCGGCATCGTCTTCATCGATGTCGTCACGGCTGTCAGAGGTCACGGAGGCGAGAATGATGTCATCGCTGTCCGGGGCCTGCTCGAACACCTGAATACCCAGAATGGCAATCTGCTCGGAAATATCCGAAACCTGCTCTTCAGTCGACACAGCGCTCTCAGGCAGCAGATCGTTGATGTCCTCAACGGAAATCCAGCCTCTCTGGCGGCCAAGCTTCACGAGCGCCTTGTACCCCTTCGTCATTTCCTCAGACGGGGCTTCCCGGGAGCTCTTCTTGGCGCTTCTCTCAACTTCCTCGAGATCGATGTCCTCATCCGACAGGTCCTCTGCGGAGGAGTCGTCATCTCCCTCCATCAGGCTTTCCGGATCAAGGATTCCATCCTCGGAGTCAGAATCATCGTCAGAGACTTTAGCAACGGCCTTCTTCGGACGGCCGGGGCGCTTGGCACCCGTCGTCTTGGCAGTCTTCGCGGCAGCTGTCTTTGCCGCTGCCTTGCGCTTCTTTGCGGGCTTTTCCGCGGCTTCTTCGGTATCTGCCTCGGAAACCGTCTCAGCCTTTGCTTCAGAGACCTTCTGAACAGCTTTTGCCTCAGACTTACGGACGTGCTTCACCGCAGGCTTCTCAACCGGCTTCTCCGCAGGCTTTTCCACCGTTTCTTCGGCAGGCTGCACCGCGGAAGCCACAGCAGCATGTACAGCCGCTTCAGCCTCAGGATTCACAATGCGCCGTCTTCTGCGCCGGATCACCACCACGGGCGGCTTAGGCGCCGAAGCAGCCGCAGAAAGCGTCTCAGACGCCGCGGGTTCGGCGGCCTTCGTCTCTTCAGTTTTATCTTGTAGCGTAGCCAATTGAAACATCCAGCATTTTTGTTCCGCCTGGAGGCGGAAATTCACGCCGCAGCGCCGGAGATCCGGCTTAGCCGGCTCACGGGGCAGCGTAAAAATGAAATTTTTCTGCTCCTGCACAACTCAGGAGCTGTAATTGTCGAAAGGGAGTGACAGCATAAACTAAGAGCGAAATCTCTGCGACCGTATCCGCCCCGTTTCTATCCTGATTGACAAATCAGAATAAAAATGAATGTCCTGCTTTCACCCCGCTTTCCGGGGAATTCCGCCTGAGTAGGCGGTCTGCTACTTTTTATCCTCTCCGTCGATGAAGCTCTTCAGCTTATCGGAACGTGAGGGGTGGCGCAGCTTGCGGAGAGCCTTTGCTTCAATCTGGCGGATCCGTTCGCGGGTCACATCGAACTGCTTTCCAACTTCTTCGAGCGTGTGGTCACTCGACATCTCGATACCAAAACGCATCCGAAGCACCTTCGCTTCACGCGGAGTCAGGCTGTCAAGAACCTGCTTGATCGCTTCTTCGAGGTTCTCATTCTGAGCGGCTTCCGCCGGCGCTTCAGTTTCCGTATCCTCTAGGAAGTCTCCGAGATGCGAATCCTCATCATCACCGATCGGAGTTTCCATCGAAATCGGCTCTTTCGCAATCTTCAGAATCCGGCGGATCTTGTCCTCCGGAATCTGCATCTTTTCAGCGAGCTCTGAAGGATCCGGCTCCTGACCGGTTTCCTGAAGCACCTGACGCGTGATGCGGTTCATCTTATTGATCGTCTCGATCATATGCACCGGGATGCGGATAGTACGTGCCTGGTCCGCAATAGAACGGGTGATCGCCTGACGGATCCACCAGGTGGCATAGGTCGAGAACTTGTAGCCGCGGCGGTACTCAAATTTATCAACCGCCTTCATGAGACCGACGTTGCCTTCCTGAATCAGATCGAGGAACTGCAGTCCGCGGTTCGTGTACTTCTTCGCGATCGAGATCACAAGTCGAAGGTTGGCCTCCGTCATCTCCTTCTTCGCGTTCCGGGCTTTTGCCTCGCCGGTCGCCATCTGCTTATAGATGTCGCGGAGATCCTGGATCGGCAGCAGTGCTTCCACTTCCATATCAATCAGACGCTGCTGCAGCTGCTCGATTGCCGGAAGATTGCGGCGGAACACGGGAACGAAGGGCTTACCGGATTCCAGCAGACGCTTGCCCCAGTTGAGATCCGTCTCATGCTTCATAAAGTCAGAGAGGAAGAAATTGAGGTCGATGCCGGAACGGTCAACGGCCAGTCCCTTGATCTCTTTCTCAATATCGCGGATCTGTTCAATCGTCTTACGGAGCGTTCCGCAGAGGCGATCGACAGCCTTAGCCGTGAATCGGACCTGAGAGAGTTCCTTGCGGATCTCTTCCTGCTTCTCAATAAAAGCCGGAGAGCGGGAACGGTCACGCTCATAAATCGCCTTGATCTCTTCAAACTGCTTGCCGACGCGGTCAAAAATCTTCAGAACGCGTTCCTTCAGTTCTTCAAGCTGCCCCGCCGTCATACCGGAAGCGCCGATATCAGCGAAGTCGTCCTTCTTCTCGTTCTCAGGATCGTTGATGCCGTCAACGACTTCATCAATCGAGAGCGTGCCTTCGCGAATACGCTTGGCATCTGCGAGAATCTCGCGGATGGTCGTCGGGCTCGTGGAAATAGCGGTCACCATATGCCCGAGACCGTCTTCAATCCGGCGGGCAATAGCGATTTCACCTTCACGCGTGAGCAGTTCGACAGAACCCATTTCGCGCATGTACATGCGGACCGGATCCGTCGTGCGGCCGAATTCTCCGTCCATTGAAGAGAGGGCGGCATCGGCTTCATCATCACTATCCGAATCCGTGACGGCGTTATCGTTCAGGAGCATCGACTCCGCGTCCGGTGCCTGGTCGTAGACCTGAATATTCAGGTCAGAGAGGGTAGCCACCACCTGATCGATATCGTCCTGCTCCACCATGGTCTCAGGCAGATAGTCGTTCAGCTCAGCGTACGTCAGATACCCGCGGTCACGGCCAAGCTTGATCAGGGCGCGCCACTTGGTCTGACGCTCTTCCGCGCCTTCTTCCTTCGCGTGATAGGACTTTGCGATAGCTTCCTTCATCGCCTTTTCGCGGGCGAGCTTGGAAGCACCGCGGCCGCGGCGGCGCTTAGGCTGCTTGGTGAGCGCCTCTTCGGCAATTCTCACGGCCTCATCATCATCCGAATTCTCGTCATCGCTGTCGACACCAACGACATCGTCATCCGAACCGTCAGCGTCATCAGCCTTTCCGGATTTCTTCGCAGCCTTGGATTTCGTCTTGGTCTTTGTCTTTGACTTTTTGGGAGCAGCGGCCTTCTTCTCAGTTTCTGATGGCTGAGCGTCACCGGCAACTTCAGCAGAAGCCGCCTTGAACTCTTCCTCGGAAATGAGGAACACCCACTCATCAGCAGCCGCTTCCGGCGCTTTTCCTTCAGGCTTCATCTGTTTCAGTTCAGCTTCGGGAATCAGGTAGACGACTTCAGGCTGCACAGCCTGAGCCGCTTTGCCTTTCTGAGTGGTTTTAGACGACTTTTTGTTAGTTGCCATTTCTGTTCCAATGTTTTTTCAAGGCAAGCGCAGCCTCACGGGTTCCCGCGGTGAGAGCCATTCCGGCACTGCAGCTTTTAGCGGCGGGTATTCCTGCAACAGTCACATCAATACCCTGAATCCAGATATCTGGCCTCTGTGATAATGGGAAACACTGATCCGGCAAGAGCCGAATTCCTCTCATCGGTTTCCCTGCGGCACAGGATCTATCTGGAAAGTCAATGTGTTACTGACGCCTCCGACTGGTATGTGTCTCCTGGGCGCCCCCGTACAAAAGTGCAGAACGTTCTGCCTTTCTGCGGGCCTAGTTGACCAAAATGATAGCACAGACCACTTGACAAGTCTCGAAATCTCGAGTATTAACCCTGACCCGGCATCGGAACGTCCTCCGAGGCCGCCTGCTTGAGCGCAGTGCCCAGCTGCTTCAGACGTGTCTGCAGACCGTTGTAAAGCTCAGCATCAAACACTTCCGCTGAAGCCACCTCATCCAGCCGGAATCTCACCTCATCAAGCGCTATTTTCAGAAAAGCGGTGCGGATTTCCCGCCGCGCGACGTCTTTCGGAGTTCCGACCGACATTTCCTCTGAAGCAATCTTGCTGTACTCATCGCTGTACTGGCTTCCGGCCAGAAGCTGAACCAAAGTGCCAGTGGTGAGAGAGTCGACCGAACCGCCCTCCTCCTGATCCTCACCGCCCATCGCAGCGCGCCAGGCTTCAAGAATCTTCTGATCACCGGCAACATCACCCCAAGCCTCGACTT
>OGOA01000686.1_pt1 | contig 21857 bp, 18 predicted proteins | sample 1573621 | NCBI WGS metagenome assembly OGOA01 (sample SAMEA2581917, study PRJEB24529) | metagenome | biome: Human gut stool | place: China | collected 2011
ATCCGTCGTCGGTAACCTTAAATGTCACACCTGTACCGTCTGATTCAATTGAACAGACGATATGACCGCCCTCTTTAACCGCTTCAAATGCATTGCGAAGCAGATTGTGAAACACTTGCTGAAGTTTGGTGTGGTCAACATACAATAAAGGGATTGGAGACAATTTATTAAAAGCAATAGAAACGTTTTTCTTTTCCAGACTTGGATTAATGGATGCAATTACATTTGCAAATAAGATTAACATTATTGATGGTAAAAACATCATTATTGCTGATTTAACCAGTATAGAAGATACCATCTGCAAATATTTCGTTATATGCCAGGGGAACTCCCCTAGTCAGGTAAATGCTATTGTAGACTCTGTCAAGGAGTTTGCCCGTAAAGGTGCAGACAGCAAACCGACCGCAATCGACGGACTTCGAAATGCAGAATGGGTGGCAATGGATTATTCCGATGTACTTGTACATGTCTTTCTGCCGGAAGTAAGATCCTTCTATAATCTTGAACATCTGTGGGCTGACGCCAAACTTACTCAAATCCCCGATTTAGACTAATCCACAATTATGGACAACAATAATACTAACAACAATAACAATAAGCCTAATAATAAGGTGAATATGCCCAAGTTCAATCTGAACTGGCTATATATGATTATTGCCCTCATGCTTCTCGGCCTTTGGTGGAGCAGCGATTCAAGAGGAAGCGGAAGTAAAGTCGTTCCTTACAGCGACTTCCAGAAGTATGTCACTAACGGCTACATCAGCAAAGTACTGGGCTCTGAGAAAACTCTCGAAGCTCATGTCAAACCGAATGCCGTAGGTGCAATATTCGGTGCGGACTCCACCAAAGTAGGAAGAAACCCAATTATTACCAGTAACCCTCCTTCTAAGGACAGGCTGGATAAATTTCTGCAGGACGAAAAAGCAGCCGGTCATTTTGACGGAATAGCAGATTACCCTGCCGATTCGGATATTTTCCCGGCAATCCTGATTAATATTCTTCCGCTGGTTTTATTAATCGCCCTGTGGATATTCTTCATGCGTCGTATGAGCGGCGGTGGCGGCGGTGGTGCCGGCGGTGTATTCAATGTAGGAAAATCCAAAGCCCAGCTTTTCGAAAAGGGAGGCTCCATCAAGATTACATTCAAGGATGTGGCAGGACTTGCTGAAGCCAAGCAAGAGGTAGAAGAAATTGTCGAGTTCTTGAAAGAGCCCCAGAAATATACCGATTTGGGAGGTAAGATACCCAAGGGCGCCTTGCTGGTAGGCCCTCCGGGAACCGGAAAGACCCTGCTTGCAAAGGCCGTGGCCGGAGAAGCCAACGTACCTTTCTTCTCTTTGGCAGGTTCCGACTTTGTGGAAATGTTTGTCGGCGTGGGAGCTTCCCGTGTCCGCGATTTGTTCCGCCAAGCAAAGGAAAAAGCGCCTTGTATCGTGTTCATCGACGAGATTGACGCTGTAGGACGTGCGCGTGCCAAAGCGGCAGCTATGGGCGGCAACGACGAGCGCGAGAACACATTGAACCAGTTACTGACCGAGATGGACGGTTTCGGCTCCAATAGTGGTGTTATCATCTTAGCCGCCACCAACCGTGTGGACGTTTTGGATAAGGCATTGCTACGCGCCGGACGTTTTGACCGCCAGATACATGTAGACCTACCCGACCTTAATGAGCGTAAGGAAGTATTCGGTGTACACCTGCGCCCCATCAAGATAGACAATAGTGTGGATGTAGACCTTCTGGCACGCCAGACTCCCGGATTCTCGGGGGCAGACATTGCCAATGTATGTAACGAAGCAGCTTTGATAGCCGCCCGCCACGGCAAGAAGTTCGTCGGAAAGCAAGACTTTCTGGACGCCGTAGACCGTATTGTGGGTGGGTTGGAAAAGAAAACCAAAATCACTACCGAGGCCGAACGCCGTTCCATTGCCATACACGAAGCCGGCCATGCCAGTATCTCCTGGTTACTGGAATACGCCAATCCACTGATTAAAGTAACCATTGTACCCCGTGGACGTGCTTTGGGCGCGGCTTGGTATCTGCCGGAAGAACGGCAAATTACCACCAAGGAACAGATGCTCGATGAGATGTGTGCCACCTTGGGAGGACGTGCCGCCGAAGACCTATTCTTAGGTAGAATATCCACCGGAGCCATGAATGACTTGGAACGCGTGACCAAGCAGGCGTACGGTATGATTGCCTATCTAGGTATGAGCGAAAAACTACCCAACCTCTGCTATTATAATAATGAGGAATATTCCTTCAACCGCCCGTATAGCGAAAAGACTGCGGAATTGATTGACGAAGAAGTGAAGCAGATGGTTAATGAACAGTACGAACGTGCCAAGAAAATATTGTCCGAAAACCAAGAAGGGCACAACCGGCTGGCACAACTGCTGATTGACAAAGAAGTAATCTTTGCCGAAGACGTTGAACACATCTTTGGGAAACGTCCATGGGCTTCCCGTTCGGAAGAAATCAGTGCAAACAAGACTGCTGCCGAGCTGAAAAAAGCGGAGCAAGAAGAAGAGCAAAAAGCCATAGAAGCAGAAAAGGAAGTTAAGGAAGAAGAAAAGCATGAAAAATAACTTTATCCAACGTGCCGTTACCGGCGTGTTATTCGTCATAGTATTGGTGGGCTGTATTCTTTACAGCCCCCTTTCGTTCGGTATACTGTTCACCATTATCAGCGCACTGAGCGTACATGAGTTTGCCCAATTAGTCAGCAAGAGCGGCGAAGTAAGCATAAACAAGACCATCACTGCATTGGGGGGAGCCTACCTTTTCCTTGCGTTGATGAGTTTCTGTACCCAGCAGTCTGTAGGAGCACGAGTATTCCTTCCTTATTTGGGACTATTGCTCTACATGATGATTACGGAACTTTACCTCAAGAAAAAGAATCCGACGGGTAACTGGGCCTACTCCATGCTAAGCCAATTGTACGTGGCACTCCCCTTTGCCCTGCTGAACGTACTTGCTTTTCAGAATTCCCCGGAAACGAGCAGTGTGACCTACAACCCTATTCTACCGCTTTCCATTTTCGTATTTATCTGGTTGAGCGATACAGGTGCCTATTGCGTAGGTTCGCTGATAGGCAAACACCGTCTGTTCGAACGTATCTCACCTAAAAAATCCTGGGAGGGCAGCATCGGCGGCGGAATATTCTCCATCGCTTCCTCTCTTGGCTTTGCACATTTCTTTCCTTTTATGCCAGGATGGCAATGGGTAGGTCTGGCAATCGTTGTCGTCATTTTCGGCACTTGGGGCGATCTGACCGAATCACTCATGAAACGCCAATTGGGCATCAAGGATTCCGGTAACATTCTGCCGGGGCATGGAGGAATGCTCGACCGTTTCGACAGTGCCCTGATGGCAATTCCCGCAGCAGTCGTTTATCTATATGCCTTGACGATGTTCTAACGACAGTTCACATGACCAAACTTACATAAAACAGATATAAAAAGAGCACCCGGGCAAGATGAATGACATCAAAATCCCGGGTGCTCTTTCTAACTATATACTCTCGCAAACTCTTTCTTACTTCAACTGCATATTGGACAAATCCACATTAGTAGTCAGCTTTTCATTACTCCCCACAGTTTTCAAATCAAAGGTTACTTCCACCTCTCCATTCTCTTCTGAATTGAGTTTCAACTTGATGCCTTTGGTTTCAGAGGGGATGTCCAGACTGTTCAAGTTATAGGAGACAGCACCAGGACTACGACGTCCCGTCAGGTCATCATAGTCGTTATAGCGGAGTTCCAAATGGACGTATCCATCTTCGCCATACAAAGTATCATCTTCTTGCGGACGCACCAGGCTGATACGGTGTTTATTATCAGTCGAAGATGGCAGATTCTGCATGAAAAAAATGTTCATATAGCCACCACTGATGGTAATATCACCTTTATATATACGCACGGGGTCATTACCGAATTCCTCTTCGGTTTCGGGAGTCAGCGTCTCCACCTCTTTCGTCAAAACGTTCTGCAGACGCAGCAGCTTCACAGCATGATCATATCCTGCATAGTCGTCCCACAAAGGATTGAACACGGTAATCACACGCTGCCCATCCACGGCATCATACCACCCCATGTCCGTATTCACCGGCCAGAGCGTCCCCCAAACATCGCAGTTTAAATAAAAGGCATTTCCCGTAACACGCACAGTGGCCCACAAAGGCGGGGTAAAATCACCCAAAGAATATCCGTCGTTATCATCACATGATTGCAAAGCGGGCATCACTGCCAAACATATTGCCATAAATAACCAATGTAGCTTTTTCATAATCAAAGTCCTTTTCATTTGTTTCTGTATAGAAAATACAAAAGCCGGGCATTTACTGCACCGGCTTTTCCCATTTTAACAAATTCTTAATTTTTCGATTATTCTTCCCTCCTCCTCAGTAATGCCACCATCTCGCGGGCAGCATGTTTGGGTGCCCCTGCCTCTCCCAGACAGGATGCCATATACTCATATCCCTCGAGCATCTGACGGCGGTATTCCTTATCGTACAAAATGCGGTTCAGCTCCGAGCGTACCTGCTCTACCGTCATGGTATCTGCAACCAGCTCTTTCACCACCTCCCGGTTGGCTATGAGATTGACCAGGGAAATGTACTTCACTTTCAGTATATGCCGTTTCAGGAAAGCGATAACCTTCCCTATCGGAGTATGGTAACATACCGCTTGCGGCACACGAAACAGAGCTGTTTCCAGCGTTGCCGTCCCCGAAGTGACCAGTGCAGCCTCTGCCTGCCTCAACAAAGGGAATGTCTTGTTGAAGATAATCTTCACATCCACCCCACCCACATAACGTTTGTAATACTCGGGGGAAATACCCGGAGCACCGGCCAGCACCAGTTGATAATCGGGAAAAGAAGCTGCCGCACGAAGCATGTCGGGCAGATTGTCCTTGATTTCCTGCTTGCGGCTACCAGCCAGCAGAGCAATAACGGGTTTGGCCGAAAGTCCGTTTGCCCGGACAAAGTCGTCGAATGTCTCTGAGCTGGAAGCAAGAAAAGCCGTCACTTCATCCACTGTCGGATTGCCGACATAATGTATCGGATACCCGTGCTTCCCTTCAAAAAACTCCACCTCGAACGGTAGGATGGAGAACAGCTCATCCACATCCCGTTTAATATTCTTGATGCGGTATTCCTTCCATGCCCAAATCTTGGGAGAAATATAATAAAAGACAGGAATCCTTGTGTTGGCATGGACAAACTTGGCTATATCCAGATTAAAGCCCGGATAGTCCACCAAAATCAGCACATCCGGCTGCCACGTAACAATGTCCTCCTTGCAGCGCTTCATATTGGCAAAGATGGTGCGCAGATGCAGCAGTACGGGAATGAACCCCATATACGCCAACTCTTTGTAATGCTTCACCATCACACCGCCCACTGCAGCCATGAGGTCGCCTCCGAAGAAACGGAACTCCGCTTGCGAGTCCTCCTCCTTCAATGCAGCCATCAGATGGGAGGCATGCAGGTCGCCGGAAGCTTCACCGACAATCAAGTAATACTTCATATCAATTGATAATTGTCAATTAATTCAGAACCATGCTTTCAGTTCATCAATCAAGCCGTATGCCGTTGCATCCACCGTGGTCGGGGTGATTGCCACATAACCGTTATCAAGCGCCCAATGGTCATTCTTCTCATTTTCGGCATCGTTGTTCTCAAACTCGCCGGTCAGCCAGTAGTAATGGGCATCTCCTCTATGGGCAAAGTTTTCCCATTCATTGGTCCATTGCCCCTTGGTTTGTTCGCAAATCTTCACACCCTTCAATTCTTTGGTATCGGGGAAGTTGACATTGAGGCATGTCAACGGAGGGAGTCCTTTCTCCAATACCAGCCGGGCTATCTCGCGGATGTAAGGACCTGCAGGTTCAAAATCAGCGTTCGGCTCATGGTTGCAAAGGGAGAATCCGATGGAAGGCACTCCTTTCAGGCATCCCTCTATCACAACGCCCATCGTACCGGAATAATGCAGGTTTACAGAAGAATTGTCGCCGTGGTTGATGCCGCCTACCACCAAGTCGGGCTTGCGGTCGAGCACCGTATGAAAAGCCAGCTTCACACAATCGGTCGGCGTACCGGAACACTTGTATACCGTCAGCCCAACATCCTTACGGACCAACTGGTAGTGGATAGGTTCCGTTACAGTCAGCGCACACGCACTTCCAGAGCGAGGTGCATCCGGCGCCATTACCACAATCTCGCCCAGCGGACGGAGGAATTTGATTAACTCGCTAATACCTTTCGCAATGATGCCGTCATCATTGGAAATCAATATCAAAGGTCTCTGATTTTCCATAACTTTCTTTTTTATTATCGTGCAAAAGTAGCTAAAAAGGCTTTAAACAGAATACTACAAAGATAATAATTCTTTTGTATTCAAAGATATTTTCAGAAAAGGCTAACTTTGTACCGACAATAATTGGAATATAATCATTCATAAAATCCATGCTATAATGAACACTTCTTGCCATTCTACCATTGCTGCACGCATCGAGACGGCAGCTGCCGCAATTATTCTGTTTCTAACAACCCTGACAAGCTGTGGCAGGAGCAGTTCTCCCGAGCCACTTGACCAATGGAATGACGGGACATCTACGCTTCACACGGCAGACCCGGTCATTGCAGAAGGCCGGAAGCTCTTCAACGACAAAGAATACCAAAATTTCCGACTCACCGGAGAAGCCCTCACACAACCCGGCTCCGAAGCAGGCCTCCTCTTTCATACGGACGGCGAGTCCGGTTATGAAGTGATATTCCGTAACGGAGACATCGACGGCACACGCAAGAGCGGCTCACTCGCCTCGGTGCGCAACCTCTATCGCTCACTCGCAAAAGATGGAGAATGGTTTGACTTCGAGATAACCGTACGCGGACAAAACATCATTGTCTGCATTAACGGAACCGAAGTTGTTTGTTATACCGAACCCGGACACCCATATCGCACAGAGGAGCACGCCCGGCAACTGCTGAGTCAAGGTTCCATTGCCCTGCAAGGCATACACGGCGAAGTGTCATTCCGGAATCTCGCCATCGAACGGCTTGCCAAGGAGGCACGCAACGAAGCCGACACGCTTGCTCCGGTAGACGAGCGCACGGATGAGATAATCAGGCTACAGCAGCACGATTTCCCAGTTATAGACTATCACGTTCACTTGAAAGGAGGGCTGACGAAGGAAATGGCACACGCCATGTCCATGAATTACGGTATCAACTATGGTGTCGCCCCCAATGCCGGAGAAGGAGGCGTAGGACGTATGCTGGCCGATGACAAAGAAGTGTACGACTATTTTAATGAAGTAAAAGGGATGCCATTCCTGTGCGGTGTACAAGGTGAGGGACGCAAATGGACGGCAACTTTCTCGCAGGAAGCTTTGGGGATTTTCGATTACCTGTTTACCGACGCCATGACCATCATAGACCACAAGGGACGTAATTCGCGCATCTACCGGGCCGAAGAAGCACTCTTTGATGACATTACGCTTGAACAGTATATGGACCACCTTGTCGACCAAACAGTCCTGATTCTGACCAACGAGCCAGCCGACATTTATGCCAACCCTACCTTCTTGCCCGATACTATGGCGCATGATTACGACAAGTACTGGACGGACGGACGCATTGAACGCGTATTGAATGTATTGCAACAACATGGAATCGCTCTGGAAATCAATGCACGCTACCGGATTCCCAGTTTCGAGATTATCCGTCGCGCCAAAGCACGTGGAATCAAACTCACATTCGGTACAAACAATGTCGATGCCGACTTCGGACGACTGGAATACTGCGCCGAAGCCATCAAGCAATGCGGCCTCACAGCCGACGATATATGGTTCCCGTCGATGAGCACACGCCGCTCCCGCCCCATTGTCATATACAACCGATTCGAGTAGCAGGGAACAACCGCTGTCATCTTCACCAACAGAAACGATACACCTATGGACATTCTTCTCATCATCTTGGGCATCCTCTGCCTGATTGTCGGATTGGCAGGCTGCATCCTGCCTATGATTCCGGGACCGCCCGTAGCCTATGCAGGCTTGTTGCTTCTACATTTCACGGACAAGGCGCAGTTTTCCACCACGCAGTTACTTTTATGGCTGGCAGCAGTCGTCCTTGTACAGATACTGGATTATTTCGTCCCGATGCTGGGCAGCAAATACAGCGGAGGCAGTCGGTGGGGAACGCGCGGCTGCCTCATAGGCACCATCGTAGGGTTGTTCTTCATGCCTTGGGGCATCATCCTCGGCCCCTTTCTCGGAGCCTTTGCCGGCGAACTGATGGGAGGCAGCAAGACAGACCAGGCCTTGAAATCGGGGCTGGGCTCGCTGCTTGGATTCTTGCTGGGCACAGTAGTGAAATGTGTGATGAGTGCGTACTTCTGCTGGGAGTTCGTCAAAGCCTTGGTCTGACACCAGCTCCTCTCCTTCTGCCCGGGAACAACTTATCCCCCGACCATCTTCCACACGGTAGTCCATCTGCATGAGATGTACATCTCGAGCAACATGAGATGCACGTTTCAAACAACACGAGATGTACATCTCATGCAAGTAGAGAGAATAGTCCAAGCCAATGTCTTCCATTGGTTTACAAATCTTAATCTTCTGCAAGCGAGACAAAAAATCAGCTTCATTTCAAGATAAATACGTATATTTGCCCACTAAACAGAGAAAGAACGCTTTACGCGCAATTTACAAGAAGAAAAACAGCGGTAAACGTCTGTGAGTTATTAACAAAACAGCCGACTTATCAACCGTTTTTGCAATCTTTCTCCAAATTTGTAGGCGCTATCCGGAATTATCACTTATTTCGCTGCCAATAAATATTGAGATTATGGGAAAAATAATTGCTATGGCTAACCAAAAGGGTGGTGTAGGCAAGACTACGACGACAATCAACCTCGCAGCCTCACTCGCCACGCTTGAAAAGAAAGTGCTCGTTGTAGATGCCGACCCGCAGGCCAATGCCTCCTCAGGATTGGGTGTGGACATCAAGCGGTCGGAATGTACTATCTACGAGTGCATTATTGACCGTGCAGACGTACGCGAGGCCCTTCATGACACGGAGATAGACACACTGAAGGTAATCTCCTCCCACATCAATCTGGTAGGTGCCGAAATAGAGATGCTCAATCTGAAAAACCGCGAAAAGATACTGAAAGAAGTACTCGCTCCGCTGAAGAATGAGTTTGATTATATCTTGATAGACTGTTCCCCGTCTTTGGGTCTGATTACGGTCAACGCACTGACTGCCGCCGATTCGGTAATCATCCCCGTACAAGCGGAATATTTTGCACTGGAAGGCATCAGCAAATTGCTGAATACCATTAAAATCATCAAGTCCAAGCTGAACCCTGCCCTCGAAATCGAAGGCTTCCTGCTGACGATGTACGACTCGCGCCTGCGCCAGGCCAACCAGATTTACGATGAAGTGAAACGCCACTTCCAGGAATTGGTATTCAACACCGTCATCCAGCGCAATGTGAAACTGAGCGAAGCTCCCAGCTACGGCCTGCCCACCATTCTCTATGACGCAGACTCAACCGGAGCCAAAAACCACATGGCACTTGCCAAGGAATTGATAAGCAGAAACGAAAAGAAGTGATTATAGTGGTTAGTGATTAATGATTAGTGATAAATACCATATTTACAATGCACAAACAAATCATCCCGTATGGTTAAATTGTAAATCGTCAAATAGTAAATAAACAGATGGCACAAAGAAATGCATTAGGACGCGGGCTAGACGCCCTCTTCTCCATGGATGAAGTAAAGACCGAAGGCTCCTCCTCTATCAATGAGATAGAGCTGTCGAAGATTACGGTCAATCCCAACCAGCCCCGTCATGAATTCGACCCGGTTGCGTTGCAGGAGTTAGCCGATTCCATCTCCGAAATCGGCATCATACAGCCCATCACCCTGCGCAAGCTTAGCGACGACGAATACCAGATTATCGCCGGCGAGCGTCGTTTCCGTGCTTCGCAGCTTGCCGGACTGACAAGCATCCCTGCCTATATCCGCACTGCAGATGACGAGAACGTCATGGAAATGGCGCTCATCGAAAACATACAGCGCGAAGACTTGAACTCCGTAGAAATAGCCCTCGCTTACCAGCATCTGTTGGAACAATACGGACTGACGCAGGAACGCCTCAGCGAACGCGTTGGTAAGAAGCGTACCACCATTGCCAACTACCTGCGCCTGCTCAAACTGCCCGCCCCCGTCCAGATGGGACTGCAGAACAAGCAGATAGACATGGGACATGCCCGCGCTTTGGTAACGCTTGGCGATCCCAAACTGCAAGTGAAGATTTTCGAAGAAATCCTGGAGCACGGGTATTCCGTACGCAAAGTGGAAGAAATCGTAAAGTCACTGAGTGAAGGCGAAAGCGTGAAGAGCGGTGGTCGTAAGATTGCCCCCAAGCGCGCCAAACTGCCCGAAGAATTCAATATGCTGAAACAACAGCTCTCGGGCTTTTTCAGTACCAAGGTGCAGCTAACCTGCTCGGAGAAAGGAAAAGGTAAAATCAGTATCCCGTTCAATAACGAAGAAGAATTGGAACGTATCATCGGCATTCTTGATACGCTGAAGAAATAAATGAGGAAAAAAGGAAGAATATATCAGTTAGCCATTGCCCTGCTGCTCTGTTTTTTACAGATGGCAGGGATTGCTATGTATGGTCAGGACCGTCCACGTGCCGCTTCCAAGCGTGCGCAGCGGCATCAGACCGATACACTCAACACCGTGGTGAACCGGGACAGCCTCACTGTTGCCGACAGTCTTGCAGCCGAAAACAAGCGGAAGATGCTGGAAATGACTGCCAGCCCCGACCTGAAGGAACAGCCCGTGCCTACAGACAGTCTGCAAAAGGCCATCGACCCCAAAAGGTGGGTACCTAATCCCACAAAAGCCACCTGGCTTGCCCTCGTCATTCCCGGCGGTGGACAAATTTACAACCGCAAGTATTGGAAACTGCCCATCTTCTATGGAGGATTTGCCGGTTGTGCCTATGCCCTTACGTGGAACAGCAAGATGTATAAGGACTATTCGGCCGCCTACAAGGATGCCGTAAATGGTAATTTCAACTCCAGTACCATTACCGACCTGCTGCCTCCCAACTATAACTATACCGAAAGCCAGCTGACGGAGACACTACGGAAGCGTAAGGATACCTTCCGACGATACCGCGACTTGAGCATCTTCGCCTTTATCGGTGTATACCTGCTGTCCGTTGTCGACGCATACGTAGACGCAGAGCTGTCCAACTTTGACATCACCCCCGACCTCAGCATGAAAGTGGAACCTGCCATAATCAACAGCCAGATGACTGGTTCCTCTAATAAGAACGTCGGCGTGCAATGCAGTTTCCGATTCTAAAAACGAAAATTAAAGCATAAATTATTACCTAATGACACACAAGGCCATATATATGAAAAGAATTATTCTCGGTTCCTCGCTTCTGTTTTGCGCCCTCTTCACCGCTCCGGCCATGCATGCGCAAGAAAGCGTGGAAGTGCTTATCCGCGAAAACGGCACGGAACGCCAGGAATCCATCGAGCTGCCCAAAAGCATGACCTAGCCGCTGGACAGCCTGCTCAATGACTGGAAAGCCAAGAATTACATAGACTTGGGAAAAGACTGCAGCACCTCTACCGTAAACCCGATGTTCAGTGACTCTGTATACATAGACCGGTTGTCGCGCATGCCGACCGTCATGGAAATGCCATACAACGAGATTGTGCGCAAGTTCATCGACATGTATGCCGGACGTCTGCGCAACCAGGTTGCCTTCATGCTGAGCGCCTGCAACTTCTATATGCCCATCTTCGAAGAAGCGCTGGATGCCTACGGCCTGCCGCTCGAGCTGAAATACCTGCCCATCATAGAATCCGCTCTCAACCCTTCTGCCGTATCCCGCGCGGGAGCCTGCGGACTATGGCAGTTTATGCTCGCCACCGGAAAGATATACGGACTGGAAAGCAACAGCCTCGTAGACGAACGCCGTGACCCGATAAAGGCGACCTGGGCGGCAGCACGCTACCTGAAGGACATGTATGACATTTACAAAGACTGGAACCTGGTGATTGCCGCCTACAACTGCGGTCCGGGCACCATCAACAAAGCCATCCGCCGCTCGGGAGGGAAAACCGATTATTGGGAAATCTACAACTATCTGCCCAAAGAGACACGCGGCTACGTGCCCGCCTTCATTGCCGCCAACTACGTAATGACCTACTACTGCAAGCACAACATCTGCCCCATGGAAACCGACATTCCGGAAGCAACCGATACGGTGCAAGTAAGCCGTAACCTTCATTTCGAGCAGATTTCCGACCTATGCGGCATCAGCCTGGACCAGATAAAGAGCCTGAATCCCCAATTCAAGAAAAGCATCATCCCCGGAGAGAGCAAGCCGCAGACGCTACGCCTCCCCATCAACTACATCAGTGCCTTCATTGACAAGCAAGACACCATCTATGCCCACCGCAGTAACGAGCTGTTCAAGAACCGCAGAGTCGTGGCCGTTTCCAATACACGCTCGACGGCACGTAGCAGCAAAGGCAGTACCGCTACGGGGAATGTCACCTACCACAAGATACGCAGTGGCGAGAATCTCGGCAGCATTGCACGGAAATACGGCGTCACTGTCAATCAGTTAAAAAGTTGGAATGGATTGCGCAGTACCAGAATCTCCGCAGGAAAGCGCTTGAAGATTTATAAATAAAGACATAAACGCTTGCCCGGTGTTGAAAATTGCTTATTTTTGCAAAAAGTGAAGTGAAGAAAGGAGAAAGCAGTATATGGAAGAAAATATAAGTCAGAAGGAAAAGGAAAAAGCCGAAGAGGAAATGATCGAACAGGCATTCCAAGAACTGTTGAACGACTATTTGGCCACCAAGCACCGCAAGCGCGTCGAAATAATAACCAAAGCATTCAACTTTGCCAACCAGGCGCATAAGGGCATCAAGCGTCGTTCCGGCGAGCCCTACATCATGCACCCCATTGCTGTGGCAAAGATTGTCTGTAATGAGATAGGACTGGGGTCTACTTCCATATGCTCGGCATTGCTGCATGATGTGGTGGAGGACACCGACTACACCGTAGAGGATATTGAAAACATCTTCGGTCCCAAAATCGCCCAGATTGTAGACGGGCTGACAAAGATTTCCGGCGGTATCTTCGGCGACCGTGCCTCGGCGCAGGCAGAGAACTTCAAGAAGCTGCTGCTCACTATGTCCGACGATATCCGGGTTATCCTCATCAAGATAGCCGACCGTCTGCATAACATGCGTACACTCGGCTCCATGCTACCCAACAAGCAGTTCAAGATTGCAGGCGAAACACTCTATATTTATGCCCCGCTCGCCAACCGCCTCGGCTTGTACAAAATCAAGACAGAACTGGAAAACCTGAGCTTCAAGTACGAACATCCGGAAGAGTACCACGAGATAGAAGAGAAACTGGAAGCCACCGCCGTGGAGCGCGACAAGGTATTCAATGAGTTCACCGCTCCGATACGGGCGCAACTGGACAAAATGGGACTGAAATACCGTATCCTTGCCCGTGTAAAGTCCATCTACTCCATCTGGAACAAAATGCAGACCAAGCATGTCCCCTTCGAGGAAATCTATGATTTGCTTGCTGTCCGCATCATCTTCGAGCCCCGCAATATAGAGGAAGAGCTAAACGACTGCTTCGACATTTACGTCTCCATATCCAAGATATACAAGCCCCACCCCGACCGCCTGCGCGACTGGGTGAGCCATCCCAAAGCCAACGGCTACCAAGCCCTGCACGTCACCCTTATGGGTAACAACGGGCAATGGATTGAAGTACAAATCCGCAGTGAACGCATGAATGACGTTGCCGAACAAGGCTTTGCCGCCCACTGGAAATACAAAGAAGGCGGAGGCAGCGAAGATGAAGGCGAACTGGAGAAATGGTTGCGTACCATCAAGGAAATTCTGGACGACCCACAACCGGACGCCATCGATTTTCTCGATACCATCAAACTGAACTTGTTCGCATCGGAAATTTTCGTCTTCACCCCGAAAGGCGACCTCAAGACCATGCCGCAGAACTCTACGGCACTGGACTTTGCCTTCTCCTTGCATACCGACATCGGCAGCCACTGCATCGGCGCCAAGGTAAACCACAAACTGGTTCCCCTAAGCCACAAACTGCAAAGCGGTGACCAGGTAGAGATATTGACCTCCAAATCGCAACGCGTGCAGCCGGAGTGGGAAGTGTATGCCACCACCGCCCGCGCCCGCGCCAAGATTGCCGCCATCCTGCGCAAAGAGGCGAAAGCCTATCAGAAAGAAGGTGAAACCATACTGAACGAATTCTTCAAAAACGAGGATATACGTATGGATGATGCTGCTCTGGACAAGCTGACCAGGCTGCACGGCTTCCACACCCGCGACGAGCTGCTCGTTGCCATCGGCAACAAACGGGTTGTGCTGGGCGATGCCGACAAGAACGTGTTCAAGGAAAAGCAGAACAGCAACTGGAAGAAGTTCCTGACCTTCTCCTTCGGTAACAAGGACAACAAGGATGCCAAAGAACAACCGGAAGAGAAAACACCGCAAGAGAAAATCAACACTAAGCAGATTCTGAAGCTGACGGAAGAGACCATCTCAAAGAACTATATTATGGCCGACTGTTGCCATCCCATTCCGGGTGACGACGTACTGGGATACATCGACGAGCAAAACCGTGTTGTCATCCACAAGCGCCAATGCCCCGTTGCCACCCGCCTTAAGAGTAGCTACGGAAACCGTATCATCGCCACCGAGTGGGACACTCACAAGGATTTGTCGTTCCTCGTCATCATATATATAAAAGGTATAGACAGCATGGGATTGCTGAACGAAGTAACTCAAGTCATCTCCCGCCAGCTCAACGTGAATATCCGTAAACTGACCATCGAAACCAACGACGGTATCTTCGAAGGAAAGATACAACTCTATGTACACGATGTGGACGACGTGCGCACTATCTGCAATAACCTGAAGCAGATACAGAATATAAAACAAGTGACGAGAGTAGAGGAATAAACGGAGTGGTATTTATTCTACTTCAGTCCTTGAATATTTTCCTTCAAGCTCTCCACATCCTCGTAAGTAAACTCATCCAATGCCAGTTTCATGCCTACCAGTTCTTCGCGGATAGCTCTCAGGCGATCTACGATTTCAAAGTTGCGTATCGTAGCTTCTTTATTGTCTTTCATCCGTTGGCGGGCGCCGGGCAAGGTCATTCCGCGCTCCTTCACCAGATGATAGATAAGTTTCACTGTCTCAATGTCCTCCTTACGGTACTGGCGTATTCCCCGCCCCCCCTTCTTCGGATTGAGTTGCGGAAACTCCTTTTCCCAGAAACGGAGCAGTGATTCGTTGACATCGAACATGGCAGCCACCTCGCTGATGGAGTAATATAACTTTAAATTCTTATCTGTATTCAGCATGATGTAATCCTTTCTCTATAAATCATCCGTCAATCAAGCACCTTACCATGGTTCGCCGCAATCTGTATCATGCGGTCATAATCCTCGGCACTGAGATCCATGAAGTAGTAGTTGACGGGATTCACAACTTTTCCCTTAACGTGTACTTCGTAGTGCAAGTGCGGACCAGTACTCTTGCCCGTACTGCCTACCCCGCCAATGACCTCACCACGTACCACTTTCTTGCCCAACTTCGTCCGGAAATCGCGCAAGTGTGCATACACCGTCTGATAACCGAAGCCGTGGTCTATCACAATTCTGTTGCCATAGCCCGATTGCCAGCCCATCTGCACCACGGTGCCATCTCCCGTGGCATAGACATCCGTGCCCTGGGGAGCCGAAAAGTCCATACCCTCATGGAACTTGCTGGTACCATAAATGGGGTCGATACGCGTACCGTAACCCGAAGCGGTCTTACGGAGGTCTTTATTGGAAACCGGCTGTATGGCAGGAATGCAGCGCAGCATTTCATCATGATTCTTGCACATCTCCACCACATCGTCAAAGGAGCGGGACTGGATATAGAGTTGCTTGCTAATCATATCCATTTTCTGCGTGGTATTGATAACCAAGTCGGAGTTAGCCATATCCATCAGATGCTCATAGCGGTTGGTACCGCCGTATCCAGCCTGACGGATGGCAGAAGGAATAGGGTCGGCCATGAAAATCACCCGGTACAGATTGTCATCACGCTGCTGTATGTCTTGCAGCACTCCCATAGCCTCGTCCAGCCGGCGGGAGAGGACGTTGTACTGCGCCTGCAGTTTGCTGTTCTCCTTTCGCAACTCCTTCTCCGACGGAGAGCCGAAGATAAGCAGCAATACGATGAAACTGCCCGCACCCAGCCCCATACCGATGAACAAACGGCGGAGAATGCTCAGCGCCCGCTGCCTCACGGTAGGATAAATACGGTCGTACGTCTGCGTCTGGGGATTATAAATGTAGTAAACTTTGCGCATCTTAGGAAATATTTCGCTTGTCAATGCGACAAAAGTAATAAAAACAAGCTATCTTTGCACAGTTTTTTCAAGAATATTAAGACTAAGTAGCAAGTAGTTAGTAGTAAGAAACGGGCAAAAAACGACAAGAGAAGGTAAATCAAATTAGAATCAGATAAATCAATAGAGAGTATGTTGACTGCAAACGAAATCAGAGACTCTTTCAAGAGTTTCTTCGAAAGTAAAGGCCACCAGATAGTGCCTTCGGCCCCGATGGTGATTAAGGATGACCCCACGTTGATGTTCACCAATGCGGGAATGAACCAGTTTAAAGATATCATTTTGGGCAACCACCCGGCGAAATACAAAAGAGTTGCTGACTCGCAGAAATGCCTTCGCGTAAGCGGAAAGCACAACGACCTGGAGGAAGTGGGTCACGATACCTACCACCACACCATGTTCGAGATGCTGGGCAACTGGTCGTTTGGCGACTACTTCAAGAAGGAAGCCATCTCCTGGGCATGGGAGTATCTGGTGGATGTATTGAAACTCGACCCCAAAGACCTCTACGCCACCGTATTCGAAGGTAGCGCCGAAGAAGGACTGGAACGCGACAACGAAGCCGCTTCTTACTGGGAGCAGTTCTTGCCGAAAGACCACATTCTGAATGGCAACAAACACGACAACTTCTGGGAAATGGGTGATACGGGACCGTGCGGTCCGTGTTCGGAAATCCATGTGGACTCCCGTTCGGAAGAAGAGAAGGCCAAAGTACCCGGCAGCCAGCTGGTGAACAAAGACCACCCGCAGGTGATTGAAATCTGGAACCTCGTGTTCATGCAGTTCAACCGCAAGGCGGACGGCAGCCTGGAAGGACTTCCCGCCAAGGTTATCGACACCGGCATGGGCTTCGAGCGACTGGTGCGCACACTGCAAGGAAAGACCTCCAACTACGACACCGACGTATTCCAACCGATACTGAAAGCCATCGGAGACATGGCAGGCAAGAAGTATGGCGAAGATGAGAAGTCGGACATCGCCATGCGTGTAATTGCCGACCACATCCGCACCATCGCCTTCTCCATCACCGACGGACAGCTTCCGAGCAATGCCAAGGCAGGTTACGTCATCCGTCGTATCCTCCGCCGTGCCGTGCGCTACGGTTACACGTTCCTCGGACAGAAGCAGGCATTCATGTACAAGCTCCTCCCCGTACTCATCGAGAACATGGGCGCCGCTTATCCCGAACTGGATGCACAGAAGGAACTGATTGCCAAAGTTATCAAGGAAGAAGAAGACTCCTTCCTCCGCACTTTGGAGACAGGTATCCGCCTGCTGGAAAAGACCATGGCAGACGCCAAAGCCGCCGGCAAGAACGAAATCAGCGGAAAGGATGCCTTTACCTTATATGATACCTTCGGTTTCCCGCTCGACTTGACGGAACTGATTCTCCGCGAAAACGGCATGACTGCCGACATCAAGGAGTTTGACGCCGAAATGCAGCAGCAGAAACAGCGTGCCCGCAATGCCGCCGCCATAGAGACCGGTGACTGGATTACGCTAAAGGAGGGTACTACCGAATTCGTAGGATATGACTATACGGAATACGAAACATCCATTCTGCGCTACCGACAAGTGAAGCAGAAGAACCAAACCTTGTATCAGATTGTACTGGACAAGACTCCGTTCTATGCCGAAAGCGGCGGTCAGGTAGGTGACACCGGTGTATTGGTGAACGAGTTTGAGACCATCGAAGTGGTAGACACCAAGAAGGAGAACAACCTGCCTATCCACATCACCAAGAAGCTGCCCGAACACATGGAAGCTCCGATGATGGCATGCGTGGATACCGACAAGCGTGCCGCTTGTGCCGCCAACCACTCTGCTACCCACTTGCTGGATGCTGCGCTGCGCGAAGTATTGGGCGAGCATGTAGAGCAGAAGGGCTCTTTGGTTACACCGGACTCCCTGCGTTTCGACTTCTCACACTTCCAGAAGGTGACGGACGAGGAAATCCGCAAGGTGGAACACATCGTTAATGCAAAGATTCGCGCCAACATACCTTTGAAAGAATACCGCAACATTCCTATCGAAGAAGCCAAAGAACTGGGCGCCATCGCTCTGTTCGGCGAGAAGTACGGCGACCATGTACGCGTTATCCAGTTCGGTTCTTCCGTAGAATTCTGTGGTGGTACGCACGTGGCTGCAACCGGAAACATCGGTATGGTGAAGATTATCTCCGAAAGCTCCGTGGCTGCCGGTGTGCGCCGTATCGAAGCCTACACGGGTGCACGCGTGGAGGAACTGATGAACACCATCGAGGACACGCTGCACGACTTGAAGGCGCTCTTCAACAACGCACCCGACCTTGCCGGAACCATCCGTAAGTATATTGACGAAAACGCCGGACTGAAGAAGCAGGTAGAGGACTTCATGAAAGAGAAAGAAGCACAGCTGAAAGAAAGACTGCTGAAGAACGTGCAGGAAGTCAATGGCGTTAAAGTCATCAAGTTCTGTGCTCCCCTGCCGGCAGAAACAGTGAAGAACATCGCCTTCCAGTTGCGTGGCCAGATTACGGAAAACCTGTTCTTCGTAGCGGGAACAGAAGCCGAAGGCAAGCCGATGCTGACCGTCATGCTGAGCGACAACCTCGTGGCAGGCGGACTGAAAGCCGGTAACCTGGTGAAAGAAGCTGCCAAACTTATCCAAGGCGGTGGCGGTGGCCAGCCCCACTTTGCAACTGCCGGCGGTAAGAATGCTGACGGACTGAACGCTGCCATTGACAAAGTTTTGGAATTGGCAGGATTATAATTGAAAATAATTGGCGAAACACTTGACATCGCCTCTGTGATGTTGTATATTTGTAATGTCATTTTTTAGATATTTCAAAATTAAACTACCGGGAAAGGAGGAGCATTGCTTCTCCTTTTCTTTTTATCCTCCACGGTATTCCATTTGAAATGCCACATGCCGGCTCCCCAAACTCCACACCTTACCATCCTAAATGCCACACCTTAGCAAGTGAAATGGCTGGCATTTACCCTCCAAAGCCCTGGGGTTTCCGTGAAAAACCCTAAGGTTTGGGACAGTGAAGTGGAGGGAACGGATGATTAGTCCAGAACAAACAGACAATGCATTCGAAGCAAACGAATGATGCATACAGAACAGACAGATGATGCGCAACAGAAACAAAAACGGGAAGCCTAAGCCTCCCGTCTGTTAATCTTTCGTAAATCTGCTCTTGACAAGATTTCCACTAAAACCTTATTCCATCCGAAGTATAAACATTTCGCGATAAACCACCAGTGCACCTTCGGGCAGCAAACTGGAAGGACAGAAAGGAGTTACATTTTCCGCAAGTACACATTTACCATTTCCCGAGACCGTCCGCGTAAAGAGCCTCTTCTCTCCATTATAAGTAAACTGCCACAATGCATATGTATCTCCGTTCTCATCTTCCACTGGAACTGTCTCGTATATCCCCATTAGCGGTTCCTCCTCTTTTCCCGTCGGATAGATTTCCAATACACCTTTCCACATACTATTGGAGAAATCTTCGGGCACCAACACATAATACCCGCCATCCTTCACCCAAGGACGCTCGGCAAGTGCCTTAGAAACATCACCCAGCAGTTCCGTCGGTGCACCACTACTGATACCATACTCGAAGCCCATTTTCGTCAACGTATATTGCCTACGACCTTTCACCGTGATGCGCAGTTGTGTTTCCTCACCGGAACCATCCATCACCTTCACAATCGTCTCCCCCTCTGCCAGCGGATGAATCTTGATACGCTGATACCCGTTGACATCATCGGTAAAAGTCACGGAAGCCACCGACTCGTGTTCGTTAATTAGATTATAGGAACCGTCACCACCGTCAATACCCAGCACTGTATCTTCGTTTGTTTCAGAAAGATAATAAGAAAGGTTAGACACCAGATTATCACATGTCCCAATCTGATAAATAGGCTCCACGCCTTCGAAAAGTACCATGCTCCGGTAATCGTCCTCGCAACCGGAAGCGGTAAACAGCAGTGCTATCAAGGCAAAGAGAGAGTATAGCTTCTTCATACTTGTTCAGTTATAGTTGTTCTATCTACAAAAATACAAAAAATGCCGGAATACTGCATCGGTACCCCTCTCTTTTTCAAACTATTTGTTCTTCCGGATAGTTAACCAAGTAGAGCGTTCCCGTGGCACGGGTAAAGGCGGTGTAAAGCCAACGGAAATAATCGGGTGTCAAGTATTCATCCGTCATATACCCCTGGTCCAGAAAGACATTCTTCCATTGCCCGCCCTGCGCCTTGTGGCAAGTCACGGCATAGGCATACTTCACTTGCAAGGCGTTGTAGTACGGGTCTGCCTTCATCTTCTTCATCCGCTCGCGCTTCACGGTGATGTCGGCATAATCTTCGAGGACGGAGTAGAAAAGCCGGTCGTTCTCTGCCTTGGGCAGCGCAGGCGAGTCGGTATGCAGCGTATCGAGCAGCATGTTCACTTCCAGTTCAAAGTCGTTATAGTCGGGAAAGACCAGCGTCACGTCTGCAAAGCGGAAGCCATACAGCTCTCGCGTACGGCGCACGCGGCGCACCACGGCAGTCTCACCGTTGGCAATGAAATCCATCTCTTTCTCCTTTTCCGTCCAGAAGTAGTTATTTTTCGCCACCATCAACAAATCACCGGTGTTTAATTCATCCTCACGCCAGAGAATCTGCGCACGGATGCCTTTGTTGTAGATGTTCGCCCTCTTGTTGGAGCGGCACACCACGATAGTTTCATCCAGCCCGTCATGGTCGTAGCAAGAGCTCAGCGTTTCTATCAGCTCATTTCCGGGCAGAACTTTAATGTCGGCAAACCCCGAAACCTTTATCTTTGGCAGGCTGTAGCAATCGTCTTCCGCTATCAACTGCCTCAGGCGGGTGGCATTCCACAAAATGCCCGACTGTTGCTCCTGACGCACCACCTGCGTCAAGTCCACCTCCACCACTTCCAGCCCGTAGCCTTTCAAGGCATCGGCAAAGAGGGCAGGGCTCTGCTCCTCCCCCACCGGCGGCAGCTGTGCCGTATCGCCCATCAGCAGCAGGCGGCATCCCTGGCCGGAATAGACAAACTGCACCAGGTCGTCCAGCAATCTGCCCGTGCCGAACATGGAACCGGACAGTCCCTCATTGGAAATCATCGAGGCCTCATCCACTATATATAAAGTGTGAGTTGTCAAATTATCGTTCACAGAAAAATTGCTCAGCTCATTGGAGAAAGATTGCTGTCTATAAATTTTTTTATGAATTGTAAACGCCGGATGCCCCGCATACGCCGAGAAAACTTTTGCCGCCCGTCCGGTCGGTGCCAGCAATACCGACTTTTGTTGCAACTTATCCAACGTCCGCACC
>OGOA01000704.1_pt1 | contig 21416 bp, 17 predicted proteins | sample 1573621 | NCBI WGS metagenome assembly OGOA01 (sample SAMEA2581917, study PRJEB24529) | metagenome | biome: Human gut stool | place: China | collected 2011
GGATGCAGAACGGACATTATATGACCGGTGACGGAAACCATCATCGGATGGTGGAAGTGGATATGATGGGAAATACAATTCATAATTGGGACATGCTGGAAAGGGGATATACTATGCATCATGCCATATCTCAAGATAAACAAGGCAATATATTAGCTACGGTGAGCAAAACTTCCGCTAAAATAGCCAATGGAAAGGATGTACGGATAAACGATTTCATTATTAGAATGGATCCCGAAAAAGGGGAAATATTGCAAGAATGGGATTTGGTGCACATGCTGGATTCGGCACGGTATGGTATGACCGATTATAATCTTACCGCTGATCCTTATGCGCAAAATGCCAGTAATTGGGCGCATAATAATGGTATAGTGGAATGGGGAAATGATTATTTGGCTACAGCTCGCTATCAAGGAATATTCAAATTTAATAAAGCCGGAGGCATTGAGTGGATTATATCACCTCATGGGTATTGGAGAGATAGATATTTGAAATTATTATTAAATCCTCTTCATGCCGACGGAACTCCCATTACTGATCCTGATGTGATAGCCGGAACGAAGAATTGTGATGATTTTGAATGGCCTTGGGGGTGCCATACTGCTGTTCCGTTGCCTAATGGACATATCTTTTATTTCAATAATGGCTATGGACGAAATTTCAAGCTTGATTTTACGGATAGAAAAAATGTTTATACTTGTGGAATAGAGTACGAAGTGGATGAAGTAAACCGTACGGTTCGTCAAGTTTGGCAATATGGAAAAGAACGGGGTACCGCATATTTTACTCCGGCCCGTTCCGGGGTGCAATATTTGGAACAAACGGGTAACAGATTAATTTGTCCGGGAATGAGCAATGTGCTTAGCAATGGCAATCGTGGTGCACGCGTGACAGAAGTAGATCCCGAGACACAGGAGATTGTATTTGAGTTGGAACTGGAAGATGCAATTTATCAGCGAGTTTATCGTATGTCTCTCTATCCTGACAATCAATAAATGCATTTTTACTATAAAAGATTAATTGAGAATAATAAATAAAAGGTAATATTGCGCCAGCGGCATAACGACACGACACCGGCACAACCTTTCGTCCGTCTTGGCGAGAGTCAGAATAGTGCGCACCCGAATCTGACGGACTGGAGACGCTTGCCGGACTTAAAGGCAGACAACCAACAGCGGAACGTGGTGCTTCCTCTCAAGTTTGCTAACGGGAAGTATGCCTTCTATACCCTCAGCAAACTAAAATTTCAGTTTCATTGTTTTGTTGTTGTAAATAATATCTTTTTCAATAACAGACACGTGTCCCGATTCCAAAGGAGTAAAAATCTGAATCTTGAACTTTCTATTCTCTAATTTAGGCGGCATTTTACCGATAGGAGCAAATAGAGTAAACGTTTGATGTTTGTTATCCCATTTCATTTGAATCGCTGAATAACCTCCTCTCTCATAGGCATAAGTTTCATTATCGTCTTCATAAAATAAAAACTCTGCATCTTTACCTGCATAAACTGATAACATAATTTCAGAGCCATCGTCTTGAGCAACATATTGAACCACTTTATTACGTGGAACAATGGAACCGGCTTTTACAAATATTGGCAGCTTTTCCAAGGGAGCATCATATTTTATTTCTTGTCCTCCCTCGTAGCATCTATTGGAGTGCAAGTCAAACCAATAGGTACCGGAATGTTGTGGTAAGTAAATCAATTCTAATGTATTAACATCCGAAATAGCCCCCTCCCGATTATAATACATTGGTCTGGTTATTGGATGAATCATTAATGCATCCCCAAACATATAACTGCTCCCGTCATCAAACGTTTTCCGGTCGTCAGAAAAATCCACTACTGTACCACGCATTATTGCCGAACCTTTTGACGTAACCTTCCAAGCTTCTGAATATATATACGACAAGAGTGAATAACGAAGATGAATCATCTCAACTTGAATGTCATAAAATAGGCTGCCGGGCTCGCCAAAATGCCAAATCTCACGTGGCACTTCCGTTCCATGAGCCCGGAATATCGGAGAAAGAGCTCCGTACTGAAACCACCTTGTGTATAATTCCAAATAAGCAGAATCTTTAAGCCCCTTTGCATACCCTCCATCGCAAGAAGATATGTTTCTATGGATTTCTGTACCTATCTCTCCGGTTCCTTCACCTGAATTTTCCCTACTTCGCACTCTAAAGCCACCGATATCGGTAGTCCAATAAGGAATGCCGGTCATACAAATATTAAGACCGGCTACAAGTTGCTTTTTTAATACATCCCAAGAAGCATAGATATCTCCCGACCATATAGAAGTGCCAAATCGCTGCTGCCCTGCAAAAGCAGAACGAGTCAAGACAGATGCGCGATTATCACTCTGCTTCCTTAAGTTTTCATACATCATTTTAGTTAATACATACGAATAAGTATTGAGATAACGAGCAGCAGATCCGATAAAAGTCTTACCGGCTTTTTTACTCCACTGAGTCTGCTTTTCAGGATATAGCCCGTCTTTATAAGCCGGTTCTGTCGCATCCAACCACCAAGAATCCACACCTTTGGTATAAAGTCCCTGATACAAATGGTTCCAAAAGATTTTTTGAGCTGTGGGAGCATATATATCCGCTACCTTATAACCTGCCCATGTGGGCACATCATACAGCACATTGGCTGAATCCATCTCTTGATATATTTTCGTGGATTTTCCAAAACCGGGCCAAACAGACAATGTTAACTTAACATGATACTTCTTATGCAAATCTTCAATAACCTTTTGGGGATTAGGATGAGTGACCGGGTTAAAAACCATGCCATTCCACGAATCGAGGTTTTCTCCCCAATATTGCCAGTCTTGAACAATATTGTCTAATGGAATATTTCTCATTCGGTAAGTTCTCACCACATCTTGAAGCTCATCAAATGTCTTGTAGCGTTCCTTTGACATCCAGAATCCAAAAGCCGATTTGGGAAGCATTGGCGAATTCCCTGTCAATTCGCAATATCCCGACATAGCATCCTTCATATCTTTCCCCACTACCAAATAATAATTTACTCCATCTCCTATCTCAGAAGTAAAAGTAGCTCCATCAGGAGTATCTTCAAAGGTGGAGCAAGAATAATTATCCCAAAACAACACATAATTTGAAGTGGATACAATAACCGGATTTGCTATTTCACGATTGGCGTGCACCAACAATTCCTTATGCCCCCTATAATTATAAACTCCATCTTGATACTGCCCCAAACCATAAATAGCTTCATCGGGCTTTAAAATAAAGGTTTGGCTCACAGTATATGCTTTTTCCCCTAAGTCATCGACTTCAGAAAAATGATTACCACCTTCTACGAGAATCGTGTCACTGTTTTGAACATCAGTAAAAAGAACCCTATCCTGCAAAATATCATAGGTTGCTTCTACCTTTGCCGATTTCAAGATAATCTTATTTTGCAATGAACGACATTTTATATCCTGTGCTGCAAAAACTTTATCATTTACAATAAGAGAAGGCTTCTGTTCTTGTCCTGCAGGATAAGTTCGGACATGTATGATATTATCCTTTAAAAAAGATATCTCAATTTGTTTTTCTTCAAGAGAAATAGTAACCCCATTTTCGTTCTTTTGTACAGAAGAAAGGGAATATTTTTGCCCATAAGAACTGAGTGAAACAATGAAAAACAGAAAAAGTATTATTCTATTCATAATTAATCATAACTGTACAACATAAAAAATTGTTTGAAAGGATACTTCCCGGAACAATAATAAGTTTACAAACACCTGTATATCAAACATTCCGCTTATTCCAGTGCTGCAAAAAATCTAATAAAGGAATACCCGATATGTCGACAAAGACAACCATAAAATTTGTATCTTTAATTCGATTCCTAAATACAAAGATAGAGATTTTTTGTTATAGTTACTTTTTTTGTATAAAATAAAAATGAACCACCAATAATTGAACTTGACGATATTTATAATAAAGATGGATTTTTGATTAAAATGTTTGGAACAAAATCTAAATCATGGGAATATGAGAATGAGATAAGGTTAATATATTCAACTTCAAAACGGAAAGGATATAATCCTTTTGCATTAAAATCGATTTATTTTGGTTTAAATATGGATGAAATGCATCAAATACAAATAATAGAAGGATTAACAAATAGAGATATAAGATTCTATAAAATGTAAAGAAAAGCAGAATCATATAAGCTTATTTCTATATTGATTCATGAAAATAAACGTATCATTAAGAATAAATTGGTACTATCTCAATATGAAATATTAAAAGAAAGCTACAATCATGCCATTGAAAATTTTCATGTATTATATAAAGGTGAAAGTATGAATAAAGAAGCATTGCATAATTTTGTCTTGAAGTTCAGAAAAGAATACACTACAAAAAATACTAATATTTATGTCTATAATAAAAGTGACATAGCTAATTTAATTGATAAATATCCATTAAATAACAAAGAAGCAGAGCTATTGCTGAATCATGGTTCACTAATCCTACAGAAGTCTATATTAATCTATCTTGAATCAGTGTAAGCATCCGATAAAGTACACATTGTATTTTTCATAAATAGAAAACCCGATATTAACTTTTGATTAAAATTGATATCGAGTCTTTTATTCTTCACCATAAATATTTAGGGATATTCCTAAAATAACGTGAATTCGATATGAGTGATGTTGAGATTATGGTTATTCGGTGGTTTCCGCTGTTTCAAGCATTACTACAAAGAATATGTCTGTAAACATCTGAAACACCTTTTTCCGCGTCAGGTTTCTTATAACCGTATTCATCAAAAAAGTACTGCCGGGAACCTGTACCGGCATCAGTTTTGTCGACTCTACTCCTTCACGTGTTTGTCGTAACCAAAAAAATCCTTATTCATAAAACATTTGAGGAACTTACCGAGCGTGGAAAATATTCAATGGGATGGTTCTTCGGATTCAAGTTGCATCTGATAATCAATGACAAGGGTGAGATTCTCAATTTTATGTTCACGCCTGAAAACGTGGATGACCGGGAACCATTGAAGCAAGGTAAGTTTCTGGAGAACATCAAAGGAAAACCATGTGCAGACAAAGGATATACTGGTCAGGCTCTGTTTGAGAACCTTTTCCTTAATGGTATACAGCTTGTCACTAAAGTTGAAAACAATATGAAGAATTCACTGATGAGTATTGCCGACAAAATTTTGCTCAAAAAAAGAGCCTTGATCGAAACGGTCAATGACGGACAACTTGCTATTTTTTAATTTTATATCGAATTCACGTTAAATAATGTTCTATGAAAAAGGTAGAAGATTGGGAGAGTTGAACGAAAAAAATCAAGAGAAAAGTCCACGTAAAGTAAAACTTTTTTCTTAATTTAGAAGAAAGAGGGACATTCACTGAATATCACAAATTATGAACTAGGAACTTCAAGGAAAGAAACTTCTAATCATTCAATCAGATTTTATAAGTCCTTTCCTATGCTAGAAACAGTTGGAAGAATATCGTTATGGTAACGGAGTATGGAAGAAATTTAACCTAATCTTACCTAATGGATTTAAGTTATAAAAATGAATAAAACCAGAGAAGAAAATCATAATTCCTCTCCAACTGTTTTCGTTAACTGATACAAAAACATCAAGTACACACATCACAACTCCAGCCCGACAACAGATATCCATTTTCCTATTTTTAAATTCTCAGACACTGCCAAATCAATAGCCGCCTCATTATTTTTCGTCTTGTCAGTCAAACCAACACATAAAGTATACTTTCCTCGTAATTTTGCCGGAATATCAAACTGACTCAGATAATTGTATGACATCCCCTTCAGCCATTCGGAAGGTTCTGCTTCCGGTTCTGTATGCAAGAATACAATCTCCTGTCTTTCATTCATCAAAACAAAGCTAACCTGATACTTATAATTCCAATTAGGATGATTATTAGGCAATACACCCACACCATAGTTTTTCCATGAATGAAACAAAGTCAATGTTCTGTTATTCTGTTCTACTTTGATATAATCCGGATAGAGACGATAACCACCCAAAGTTATAAAACGCTGAACTTGATCCGGTAATTCTTCTATCCAAAACTTACACTGTAAAGGCACACGCAAATCCAACGTGTTGCAATGATTGTCTAAAGCATCAGTCACAGAAACAATAAAAGCCTCTTTGAAATCGTTCATGGCAAAACGTTTGTCTCCTTGGAAATGCTTGTACTTTGAATTGTCACCATTTTGTGCGTTAAACCACCAGCATCCCTCACCAATAAGAGCTCTTTTCGGGAAAAGCTCGTCATGCACCATCGCACGTTCTTCATTAGAAAACCAAAAACTGCCTATACCATCCCTACGGGGAAGAAACCCCAACTTATCATATACAAGCGGCTTGGAGAATCTATAGTCACTCTGCGAAAGATTCATCACTGTAAGCACTTTTTTAAAATGCCTTGCATACGATCCGGTTACCTGTCGGATGACAGTTTCCAAATTCTCCTTCTTTTCGAGTGCTAAACCATGTCCTTCTCCCCATCTTCCCAATCCATACGCATCAATATAATCCACCTCATCCGGATTGTCATATTCTTTTGCGAAAGCTTCTACAAACTTATCTAGCTTTTCAAGAAATACCGGATTGTCATAATAAGGCTGAGTTTTGCCTTCATCATCTATTGGGCTTTCTGTAGCTCCGGCTTCGTATACATAGGATGGTACCCCATCTACGCCATGAAAAAACACCCTAAATGCCAGTTTAAGTCCTTTGTCTTTAGCTTTTTGTATATACCATTTATACTGTTCATTATAAATCCATGCATATTTACCTTCTTCAGGTTCCAGATCTTTCCATAGCATTCTGATATATAATATATTGGCATAATCAGCAGCCTTGCATTCTTCCATCTGCTCCCAAAAAACTTCGGGGGTATAGATGTTGCTTTTATTATGGCGTGTTCCCTGAAAAGACCAACCTTCTTCGTACATCATCCATCCCATGGCAGGATTTTTTAGTACAGTGGTCAAATTCGGGGTATAATTTACCCATTTGTTTACTTGGGCTTGAAGTGAAGCAAATCCCAATAAGTACATACAGCACAAGAGAATTGCAGCCAAGCGTAAAACAGAAATGCTTTTCATATGATCAATAATTATCCAATTTACCAAAAAATATATATCCTTATAGGAAAATCATTACCGGAGATTTCCCCATAAAGAAGATTAGTGTAAAGATAAGTTCTAATTTCTCTTTTCTTTAAGAAGTCAGGTAAAAGAACTTAGCTTCCGTATCTTATTAAAGATAATTTTAAGTTTTCGGTGCAAATATACAATTATTATCATAAAGCAGATATGTTTGATAAACTTTTTATAAAAGGCTTCACCATTTACGTAAATAATAAGAATCGGATATAGCCAACAAATTAAATGAAGCATCCATCTGACATTAATGTACACCGTCCAGATCAAGCATATCTAATCTGGAAAACAAATGGTAATATGCTATTGCTGATCTTTTATTTATAGTAAAAACAGACAGCAGAATACCCGGATTATTCCGTTTTTTTTGTCCTTCATACAGTGCCAATGAAGAAGTCTGCGTTTTTCCCCATATGGAAATACCTGAAGTATGTTCAAATGGAGCACCCCCACAATAGCAAGCAAATTTCCTCGGGTTGTCAAACCTTTGAAAATTGTCAGTAGCATACAGTAATACAATGGCATTGATTATTCCTATCCCTTTTATATTTCTCAATAGCAAGTAGTTTGTGTAAAGAGAACTACTGGCGGCTATCAATTACTCCATAGCCTCTTCCACCTCCAGAACCTTTTCTTTGATTGAATTGAGCTACTCTTCCAAAAAAGAAATAGATTCTGTCACATCAGCTAACTTTGCCATCTGGGAGAATGTTTCCAATAACTTTATGCTTGATACTTTTGCTTGACCAAATTCTCACGCATAATAATCCATCTTCTCAATCTCACCAAGTCTTTGTCCGGCAATTTGTATAGTTCCAATTTTCGGCACAGAACAAGACTTCGGATAAAGAGAGCTGATAATCTGCTATCCAAGCTAACAAGGATTGAATTCCTCCCGGAGTGTTATCAAAAGACTTGTTTCACAAGTCTTTTTCGTCCGCAGACATTAATGATGCATCGAAAGTTTTTTTTTCATACATCAAGACTAACAAAATGAGAATAATTCATAACTTTGCATTTACAGTATTAAACATGAAAGAGAAACGACTTATACATTTATTAGATCGTGAGCCTACAGTTCTAACCGGATAGGTTCTCCGATTAAGAGAGTTACAGTCTGATTCAACCTATACTAGTGTCAAAGTTAGTTCACTGCAACTCTTCCTTTCAAATATACACTTATATTTTTATTGGGATATTTAATACTGCAAATGTAAATGTGTCAAAACTAAAATGACCTATCCAATTGTCAGCTGTAGGGCAGGATTTACCTGCCCGAAGACACAAAGCAAGCTGTTTTCGGGCGAACGAACTTCGCCCCTACGAACTAAACAACAGCATTATCCACGTTTTGACACACCCCAACCAAACGCAAGCAAGCTATTCTTAATAAATATTTATAATAAGTTATGTGATAAGAGTGCAGTCTATTTATGGCACACCGCTAAAAAGAGAAATGAAAAAGTATGCAAACAGAACAACAGATAATTCGTATCAAACATTTACTAAACAACAAGAGCCTGTCTTTTATTATTGGGGCAGGATTCAGTAAAAACATGTCTAATAAATTTTTCGATTGGGGTGATCTTCTTAAGCCGATCATCACAGAAATGTATCATATAGACGATGAAAAAGAAATTGAGCATAAAATTGAAGAAATCGGGTATCTTGGAATAGCTCAAGAATATGTACGAAGGAAGGGATTTCATGAGGCTATTGATGTCTATATAGAGCAACATACCCCTACCATTTCAATTAAAGAAAATTCGGATGAACCAGAGTATATCGTAACTCTTAATAATGAATTTATAGAAAGTGCGGATGTCACTTGCCATAGGCTATTGTTCAATCTTGATGTAAAGCATATTTATACATTTAATTATGATAACTGTCTTGATATTATTGGCAATACCGGAAAAGCTCAAAAGCTCTTATCTGAAATAAGAAACCTCCAAAACAAATTAGAGTTTCTTGAACTCAATGAAGAAAAATTAAGTGGATATTTATATATTTCAATAGAAGACAATATGAAGGCAGTAAAGGTAAATTTACCAACTGCAATTCAGAACGACAACGGGGATTACAATCATTTTATTAAGACGCTTAATTGTAATTATCCCGAACTCAACTTGTTTACAGATAATATCTCACACATAAAGGATAACTGCCACATTGTTCAAAATGAAATAGCTCGCATTAAAGCACAGATATTATTGCTACAGAAACATCGTGAATCTGTTTATCAACTTATCTCATCATCTGAGATGTTATCTCTTACGGATGGGAAAAGAAGCATATTTAAACTGCATGGTTCTATTAGATTAGATAAAAGTGCCCCATATGGTTTTGATGGAGACCGCCATTGTAATTACATTATTACATCAGAGGATTATAAAGAGTATCCCATAAAACATGAACCGTTTGTTAATTACATGAAAATATCACTATTAAAAGGAGCTTTTTGTATTATTGGTTTTTCATGTGATGACCCAAATTTCCTATCATGGATGTCTTGGGTAAAAGAAGTTGTAGATAAGAATATAGAAATCAGGAAAGAGTTATCTCAAAAGAACTCAGCAAGATTTTTCTACATACATTCCGCTGATAAACCTCTATCTGAAGAAAAGAGATTATTATTAAAAAATCATTATATTGAATGTGTCGAGCTATTCAATCTATTTAAAGGTGATTGTCACAAAGTAAGAATTATACAGTTTCTAAAACAACTTTTGCCGACATCTTTATATTATCCTAAAATTAAGAAAACATGGCATAGCATAAATAAATATATAAGTGATATTCAATACTCCAAAAAAGATTGGAATATCACCAAAATAAGTGAGGATATTAAATTCATTTATTGTTCTGCAAATGTAAACAGAATTCCGTTGCAATCCAATTCGGATTATCACAACAGGAACCATATTTTGCAGAGGTTGCAGAGTCGATTCCGAAGGAAATGGAATGCAGCGTCTGAACTTGAATTAATGTTAGCTTTCTCAGCCCTCAGAGAAGAACTTTTATTACCTTGTCATTATTTTGACGATGAGATATATAATCAGCTGATAGGAACTTGCAAAAATTCACTACAGTCAGATTTAAAATGTTTGTTACATAAGGAACAAGCTCTAACAAATCAAAAGTTTTCAGATACGAATGACCATATAAGTCCATTTATTCAGATTTGGAAATACTTATATAATTTTGATTTCAAAAGTGCAAAATATCTTGTCGATTCATGGAAACCCTTAAAGGATAATCCGATTGATGAAGTGAGAAAACAGATGTTCAAAGCCCTTTTCTCTGAAGATGTATTTGAGGATATTCGTCCATTGACTAATCAAGATTTATATTATTCTATTCAAGATTATCTCAATGCACTAGAATTATTACCTCTAATTAGCCGAAATTATACCTTCGGACAGGATGGCAGCATGAATAATGCAATAGACTTCTCTGATGAGGTTAGTCAAATACAAACAGATTGCCCATATATAAAAAATGCAGACTATATTTTAAATAGATTAATAGAATCCATTAAAGAAAACAATAAAGCAATTCCATTTGGCAATAAATCACGGTCTTTCGATTTTGACAGTGACAATTCAAAGTTTATCAATTCATTTAAAGTATTAAGTATTCTTTTTGAATTGTGCCGACCTTTGCATATCAGTAATATAATATTATTCTCTATAGAAAAATGGAACATTGTTTGTGATAATCTCTATCAGGACTATCCCTATCCATGTCTATTTTATAGTCTTCAGTACAATGATGAGAAACTCACTAAGTCTGTTAGTCAAAAGATATTATATTGTGACCGTTTGACTCCCTATCTTCCTAATATTGTAAAATCATTATTTGCATCGTTAGGACAATCTGAATGCCCTAATTTCTATCGGACTCCTATAATGAAATCTCTTTCAATACTATTAATCGGTTTGGATGCCAAATTTTGGAATAGTGATTTCACGAAGTTCTTTGATAAACTACAACCTTATGCAGAAAATGGGACAAGGAAGTATGATGATTTAAATTATTCACATGAGAATTTTTATGAATTAGTGACATTCGGATTGACCTGGACATCTGACAAAGATTTTAAACTTAGAGTTATTTCCGAAATCCTTCATACTCATGAAAGTATTGATAATTGGAAAAATCTACTAATAACAAAAGCCTTAAAATCTCTTACTAACGAAGACTTTGTGGCTTCAAAATATTATCAAGACATTTATCAGGATTTGCTTTGGTTATGTCAAAACGGGAATATCCCTGCACATATCTATGTAATATTAAACCTTATAACTTTACTTGATACTCAGACTGTGCAACAATGCTTGGAAAGGCTTCCAGAATCCTTGATAAAATCCGACTGTACTTTAATACAAGCTATACCTCATTATATCAAACAAGATTCGAATTTAGTATCAGTGATTAAACGAATAGTTTTGAAATCACCATTTTTGTGGCGTAATGGTATTGAGAAGAAGGGGATGACTATAGGATATTCATTTATTGATATTACAGGTATTTCAAACCAAATAGATTTTCCTGCAACCGAAATGGAGGTACTTTGGGAAAAAATGAAAGTATCACTATATCAAATAAAAGAGGTATGTAATAATCAGAGAGAGGAGGAATCCACCTTCTTCATAAATCATTTTGCTACATTATTAGATGAAATGAAATCATTTATTGAAAGCAATACTTTTAAAGCAATCTCTCCCAAAGAATATGATGAAATCTATAACGAAATAATTTCATTAAGAGTATCCGTTGCGTCAAATGTATGTCACAGCATATATGATTTACTTATAAGAGATGAGACAAGTGATGCTATATCAATGCTTGTTGATATAAAACCGGAAATTCGTTTTCCTAAATACCAGGGAGAATATATATTATTGGCAAACAAACTTGTTTTAATGAAATCTCAACATCTCAACAGTTGTATGAATCATTTCTCTTGGATAGTTGATTCATATTCCGAATATATTCCACAAGATATATTCAAGTCTTTACTTGAGTTTATCCTAATTGCTTATGAACCATATTTTAATGGTAAACAAAACTGGAATTTACCCTTTGCTAAAAAGGAGGATTTTGAAAGTGGACTAATTAAGATTTATAGTGTGTTCAAAAAATGGGGTGGCATTAATGTCTTTTGGCAATCATATAAACCTAGATTTATAAATCATTAATAATCATCCTTATTATAATAAAAAGATTTTATCAATGACAATTGAGTAAGCAATTAGTAAACCCCGTCTTGCAAAGTCTATAAACATAAAGAGATGCCTCTTAAAAATTCCGATTTTTCTCTGAAAAAGTCCCTATTTTTACGAGACATCTCTTGTTTTTTATGAGATTCTTAAGTAATATCTTGTTCCTTTAAAGAGTGTGGCAACAGGTTTACCAGATCCTTGGAGTAGTCATTGTCATATTCATGGACATGGTTCAGAAAATAATTCATCCACTGCTTGAAGTCCACGTCTGCCGCCTTGCAGCATCCCATCAGGGAGTAGATAACGGCAGCATCTTCGGCAGCGTCATGATTGCCGCAGAAGAGATAGTTCTTGCATCCGACAGCTACGGGGCGCACGCTGTTCTCTATCAGATTCGTGTCGGGAAGATACCTTCCATCCATCGTATACCTCACCAGCCGGCGTGAGTTGTTCAGGAAGTAACAGATGGCTTTTCCTATGGGACTCTTCGGAAGTACTTTTCCTTGTTCACAGATACACCACTTCTCAAGAGCACATATGATGGGATAGGCAAGCCGCTTCCTCAACTCCATGCGCTGGAGGGTATCCATATGCTGGTCGTCTGCCATGCTCTCCACGTCATAAAGCATGCCGATCTGGGCCAAGGCATATTCCGCCCTCGCCTTGTCATGAGATAAAGCCCTGTCAAAGTACCTTCGGGTATGTACCCAGCATCCCAATGTCGTTATACCTTTCAATTTTTCCAGGATGTTGTATCCGGCATAGCCGTCCGTCTGTATGGCTCCCTGAAAATCCTTGAAGAGCTGCAGGACTACCCCGGCTCCCCGGGAACCTTCATTATAGGCGAAGAACACCAGGCCGTTGACCATGCTCCGTACCAGCCACAGGTAACCTTTTACCGTCCGGTGCTTCTCGTTGTCGATGATGGGAACCGTCGTTTCATCGGACTGGATGTAATCGGTGGACAAGATGAGTTCCCTCAATCGGTAGTAGGTTGGCCGCATCAGGTCGGCTACATCGTGGAACCAAACTTCGATTGTGGAAGAGGGTATGCTGACTCCCAACCGTTTGAACATCTATACCTGGCGGTAGAAAGGAAGATGGTCCACATACTTCCCGACCATCAAGTCCGTCAGCAGCGATGCGCTGGCATAGCTCTTGGCAATGGGTTCATTCTGTACAGGCGCTGTAACGATTTCCTTCGTCTTCTTGCGCATTCCTTTATGCCGTATGGTCACCCGGACGTACAGTTCGGCAGGCTGGAGTTCCAGGTGTTCGGACGTTTCGGTATCCTCGAACAGGATCCATTCGTCTTCATGACCCGGATAACCGTCAGGATAGATATATTCTTCCACGCGGCGGAGGTTGTCCGGAAGTTTCTGACGGACCGGAACCCGTTTTTCATGTTCCTTGACCGACACCTTTCTGCATTCGGTAACCTCCTCGACAGCCTTGCGGACCGTCTCTTCCTCTTCCGGAGTCATTTCCGGCAGGTCAAAGTCCAGCTTGAGCTGGTTGGGGTCATCAGGAATACGCCGCTTCTCGGACATGGCATCCCACATCTTGCGCTCCAGATAAAGAAGTTTCTGTTCAAGTTGGGCAATCTGGTTTTCCTTGGACCCCAAAGCCCGGTCGCGCTCCTGGATGGCCTTGTCTTTTTCAGCCGGTCCGGCTTCGTAGTCGGCCTGCATCCTTTTGACGTCCGACAGTTCCTTCAGCTGCCGTCCCGCTTTCACCGCCCGCCGGAACTCGGCGTCACGGTCGCTGAGCAGCTGCTCGATGAGGGCTTTCCGGTTGGAGGTTTCTGACATGGTTTCTTTTCTTATAGTGCAAAGATACGAAATCAGGCCGTTTTACCTCATTCCCAACCCGTAAAAAAATGACTTGGAACATTACTTTTTCTTGGGCTTCCACCGGCTGCACCGGTGAACTTCCGAAGGGGATATCCCTTGTACAATCATCATCAGGTCAGCCCATTTTATACCCTTTGAAGTGGCAGGGTCATCGGTATCAATGTCGGGAAGTTTGAAGGCTCCCCGTTCAAGCTTCATGTTGTAGATGACCAGGCCACCGTACTCGGCATGGAGTATCTTCAACCCGATCAATGATTTGTTGATAAAGATATAGGCATCACCGTCCTGAACATTCATGCCCATGAGGTTTGTCACAATACCGCTCAGCGAATAGAAGCTTTTGCGCATGTCCGTAGGATAAGGGTAAAGAAAAAAACGATTGGAATCATTGAGGTTAAACATGGGCTACCGGCATAAGAGGATTAACGAACGGAGCGTTTCCAGAGACAATTCACTCCGGATGCGCAAGATGGCACCGTTGGGATAGACCACTTCACTGGGTACATGATCCGTCGGTTCTTTAGATGTACCGGTGGCAGACATGCCCGGCTTACCGTTCCGGTGAAACATGTTCACCGGAACAAAACCGTTGACCTGCGGCAGCATGGCTTCTGTAAGTTTCTTACGCCAATAATAAAACTTGCTTTCTTCAAAGCCGGTGTTGTGACAATAGTCACGAATGGAAAGTCCCGTTGACTTCCATTCTTCATGAATCCATTTAAATGCTTCTAAAGTTAAGTTCTTCATTGTTTCACGTTTTAAATTCGCGCAAAACTAGGAAGAACTTTCAGAGGAGGAAATACGGGATTGGCTGAATGCTTACGGTTAACTTATATGGTATTATTTCTGTAATAAAAGAGCAGCTCTCCAGCTGCTCCATTTATACATCTAATCTTACCGTAACTTCACAGCTACTACTTTAAAAATCCAGAATAGTTTTAGCTCCTTCTAGTTACCCGGTTGAATTTCACAGCCCAACCGGATAGACCAGTTCCCTCTTAAAAAGAATTGGCAAAATAAATCTTCATGACTATAAATACACTATTTAATTCACACGAATATTACAAAAAAGAACAAGAAACAAAGAAAAGCCACCAACAAAGATAAATAAAATAAAGAATCCCCTACTTTCACAAGCGGGGGATTCAGCTATAAATTTAAAGTTTTTCTATTATCTAAGCATTTCTCTCACCAGAGAAACGACTTATTCTTGTTTATAATTTATTCTCTATTAAGATTATCTCTTAATATTGATTGTAATGTCTTGGCTGATAGTAAAGCCCCATACATCCTTAACTGTTACAGTGATATCACCGGTGGTATCGTATGCAGGGTTAACAGGTTCAACTTTAACATAGCCTTCAGAACCTTCTGTATCATCGGTAGTTTCTGTAGTATTTTTGATCTCTGTAACCTTCAAGACTTTATCGTCCTTAGAAGTTATAGTAATTGTACCATTTTCATTATATGAAATCCAGCCATATATCGTATTATTCTTTTTAGTGTTATCTGACGGGAATAATTCATACTTAGTACCTGCTGTAGAATAAGTCTTAGCCAAGAACTTAGATTCAACGATCTTCTGTTGATCTGTAGCATCTATTGATATACTCTTAGATCCATCAGCAGCAGAGATAGAACCTTCCTTAATCGGACTCTTCATTGTGATAGTAAACTTTTGAGCATTCTTGTCATCATCTGAATAAGCATACTTGCCAACATATTTAGCATCATCTACTTCAATAACGAATTTCTTACCATAAACCTTACTGTTCTTACCACTTTTAGCCATCAAGATAGCGTCAGATGCAGAAACATTTTCCTGAGTAAGAATAACGGTTCCTTTTGTTGCCTGTGACATAGCTGCAAGACCTACGATTGCGCCTTCTGCATTTTGGTCATCACCATTGATATAACCATTGGTCTTGAATGTTAAAGTAGTTGGTGTTGCCCCAGCAGGTTTCAACTTTTCAGCCAACTTAACGAAACCATAAGTCAAATCATACTGCATAGCAATAACATTATTGTCTGCTACATTGTAATCTTTGCTGAAGATGTAAGCTGTACCATCATTTGTACCATTGAACACACCTTGTTGTTTAACCAAGAATGTAGACAATTCAGGAATGTTCATTGTAAATGGAACCTTCACAGTGTTCAATACATCACTATTTTCTGCCAAAAAGCTGACAAGAACATAGTATTCTTTATCCAAAGCATAATCCTCACCTGTTGCAGGCCAATTTTGAGCAAAATTAGCAGAGAATTTAGTTGCATTCTTAGTATCCTGATTTGTGACATCACCATTATCTTTATTTTGAATCTGGAAAGTCACATTCTCAGGAGTGTCAATCAGTTTGTCTTTACCATTATCGGTACCAACTTGATACAATTGAGTGGTAGCCTTCACAACATCACTCTTCCATAAAGCTGCATTATTAGCGAGATCTGTAAACATCTTATCAAGAGATACAGAGAACTTGTCATCAGCAACTTTTGCTTTAATCATGTGATCTGTATTTGTCAAAACCGTTTGACCAGCAAAAGATTTGGCAACAGTCATCGGAATCCATTCATTTTTAACCTCTCCTTTTAACGTTACATAATGCACATGTACTTGGAAGTTTGCAGAAGTAATATCATCCGGACGTTTACCTACTTTAAAACTAGTCCCATTAATGTCCGTAATATTCCAACGTTGAATGGTAGCATCATCAATATGTAAATGAGCATCATAAATAGGTTTGTCAATTGTAATATTAACCTGACCAACATTTACTTTATTTACTTCAAGGTTTGAAGCCTGCAAAGATTCCTTATCACGCTCTGTAGCTTTAGAACTCACAACGGGATTGCCATTAACTTTCTCTACCTTTGCATCCAATGATATGTTACTATTATATTCAAATGTTAAATCATAATTTGTAGCGAAACCATTGTTTTCTTTTAAAGCAAAGGCAATAGTTTTATTTCCCTTTTTAAAATTTGCTATATAAGCATTATCTGAGTCATAAGTTTCACCTTCTTTGGCTGAAGTAGGGATTGACCACAAACCGTTACCGGATACGCTAGCTCTAACTAACAGTTCCTCGTAAGCTTCCGGTGCATCCAATACAATAGGAGCTTCCTTCATCTGAGAATTGATCATTGTGAAAGAGAACGCACTGGCGTCAACTGTAGCCGGAGCAACACGAATCAATAAAGAGCTATTTGAAGCCGATAATGTTGAAAGTACTTGTTTATCGGAAACCTTTTTGACTCCTTCTTCTTTATTCCACTTCTTTAAGTCTTCAGTTAATCCATCGATTCTTTTAAAGTTATATTTTATTCCTGTTTGAGCCTCTGTCAAATTTCCATTTATACAATAACCTAATACTTCAAGTTCTGTTATCAAAGAAGCAGCAGTAGGCAACTCTATTTCATCATACGCCTTTGTTTCAGTATTCCAAACTCTCAAAGTCCAAGCTTTAGTATTCGGATCTTGAACAGCACTGATAGGAGATGCTTTAAATGAAGTCTGTTCCAATTCTCCTTTTTCATTTACAAGACACCAAAATCCGTCTTTGTCAATTGTTGGAACCACAACTTTGCCTGTTTCTGTATTCTTTACTGCAAAGTAACCTGTTTCTTTATCATTAATGATAATAGCACCGGTAGCCTCATCGATCACAACTTTATCACCGGCTGCACCCGGTTCGCCTTGTGCACCGTCTTTACCATTGGTAACATTGTAAGTCTGACCATCATTCATGGTAAAAGTGAGACCGTTTTCAGTCTGAGTCACACTGGTAATGTACTTACCTTCTTTGATTTTGCTTTCCAATTCTGCAATTTGTGTTTTCACGCCATCGATTTGTCCTTGCAGATTATCGATATCATCGTCATAATCTTTACAAGATACAAATGTCCCTGTTGACGAAACCATTAAAGCTCCGAACAGGATTGCACTTAAAAATTTTTTGTTCATAATGAATTTAAATTTATAAATTTAAAAAAATAAAAATTGGTTGTTCATATTTGGTTTTAAAGGACTTAATTATCTTACATTTCATTTTTCCATTTGTATGTCATATAACGTTTCGGCGTATATCCCGACTGTCTGCCAAAAGCGGCATAGAAAGTACTTTTGGATGTAAAGCCGCTCCGTTGGGGAAGTTCCTTCAACGGACAGTTTCCTGCACGTAAGAGTTCTTTGGCATATTCTATCCTGTAGCTGTTCACTAATTTCTTCAGACAGCATCCGAAATACCTGTTTATCACATTCGACAGATAGGTCTGGTTTGTCTCAATCATCATACTCAATTTCTTCAGGGACAGTTTCGGATCAAGAAAAACCTGTTTTATCTCCAAGAAGTAAAGAAGGGACTTGTAAATATCCAAATCCACCTTTCTTGTCTCAATTCCACTTGCAACAAACTCTTTCCGCCACTGTTTTTCAGCAGCATCAAAAAGCAAGTCCTTCTGTCTTTGCGAAACAAAAGAGGCTTTTTTACGTTTCAGAAATAGATATTCCATAAAATTTCCCCTGTTCCAACTTTATTCAAGTACGGTTAAACTCTTAATTTTGCTGCAAATATACATACTTTATTGAAAACTCATCTATTTTTCTCATAAAAAAATTTAGTTTCTCGTAAAAAAGTGGCTTTTTCAGTATTTTTCAGGCAATTATATAAAGTATGGATGGGGGGGGGGGGGGGGGAATATACATTAATTATATGAAGCTAATGAATGCTGTTTATAAGTTTCATTCCTATTTGCCATGGAACATAAAACAGCATGGGTATGGTATTATTATGGTTAAGGGAATGTTTGGCTTATGACTTTTTATGAAGCATCTTCTCGATTTGTGATAAATATAGTTTCAAGGCCGGTCGGATTCTTTTAATTCTTCCGGCCTGTTTTTATTATTACCCCAGAAAACACAGTATATCATTCAGGGTATTATCGTCCAGCTCTTCCAGAGCAACCAGAACAGTACCGTTAGTTGCATATAAAACTCCGCTTCCGCCAAGAAATACATGGGTTATCGGATATGTATTGCCTTTTCTGTCTGCTATATACATATCTATACTCCTGTCATTCTCCTTCAGGCAGAGTCCCATGATACTATCCAAAACCATTCTTTTATCCATAACCTTCCGATATTTCATCCAAAAATACAAACTTATTATTTGAATAAGTAATATTTAACATACATATTTGCCCTGTAAACAACACTAAGAAAATATCAAAGGTCCTTTTTTAAATGTCTAACCATCAAAATGTAACTGTGAAGTTATATTTGATAAGTCTTTTCAGATGATCGGAGGATCACCTTTTTATTGTAACCTCTCAGACACGGAATTGTTTTGAACGAAATGAAATCATTCTCCAAATCGTTAAAACACTATTCCTGCCGGTTCAAATCCTAATATCTGAATTAAAACCAAACATGTTTTTATGTTTACAGATTTTATCAACAGAATATTAGGTCCGAACCAAGACCTTCGGTCTCTAATCGCTTGGAAAACGCTGAGCCAAGTGTTATCGTAAAAAAAGACAGTAGCCCAAAACAACCTGTCCCTGAAAAATACAGAAAAGACGTAGTATTACTCCGGAGCAAATATGGGGATGCTTTTAAAACCGGATTCTATATTAATCTTACACTTCAAGAGGCTTTATCAGTCATGCCGAGAGAAAGAAGAATTGATTCATACAGAAGGTTGCAATCTTATTTGAAAAGGGAATTAGGCTTTACATTATTAATCACATCACAAAAAAGTAGATCTAAATCTACAGCATTATGAAAAACTATTTTATTGCATACGGGACAATCCTGAACACTAGAATGGATATTAAAGAAATGGAGGAAAAAGTGAATCACGCCTTGAATATGGATACTGCCGGACTTGTGAGATTCGGAATCAAGGAAATCAGCGAAAAAGACTAGAAAATTTAAAGTCACCTGACCCACTTTTATAACCGAAACTGACCCACTTGGATTATAATAAAAATTGACCCTATAGAATTACCATATTTCAGTCTTGTTTTTGTACTTTACAAAGCATTTTAGCCCGGTATTATTAACCGAATAAAATTTTTAAAAGAATGAAAATAAGAATCAAGCACATACTGCGGTGTTACCAGTCAGGAATGAGTATCTGTAGTATCAGCTCTTCTCTTCTGATTTCACGTAATACAGTCAAACGATATATCCGTATATATGAAGATATGGGTATAGAACTTGAACGCCTGTTAAAAATGGACGAGCAGCATCTGCATGAGCTTTTCGGTGCGGAGACTGACAATGAACCATCAGGATCTGCAGAGTATAAATATCTTCAAGAACGTATGTCCGAGTACATAAAACGACTTAAAGCCCGTGGAACAACAAGAAGGTCCTTGCATGAGGAATATCTGAGAGATCGTCCCCAAGGTTACAGCTACTGTTCATTCTGCCTGTATCTCAGACGTGAAAAGGAAGTAAAAGTACCGGTTGGGCGCATAGATCATATAGCCGGTGATCAGATGTATGTGGATTTTGCCGGTGACAAACTTTATATTGCAGACAGGAATACGGGTGATAAGGTTCCCGTGGAAGTCTTTGCCGCTATACTTCCTTGCAGCCAGATTACGTATTACGAATCTGTACCATCGCAAAAGAAAGAATATCTTATCCAGGCATGTGAAAATGCCTTCCATTATTTTGGAGGTGTACCCAATGCCATAGTTCCCGACAACCTCAAATCTGCCGTAACAAAGCCCGGAGGAACAGAGCCGGAATACCTGCAATAGTGTTTTGTTATCTTCGCCCACACCATAAAACAGTTTTCTAACAAGATCAACAGTAATAACTTTGCCGGACGTTTCCAATTCTCTATAAATTTGGTGTATGTGTGAACGTGTGATTTCTAAGTAGTGGTTCAGTTCCACCGACATACGATCTTTGCCTTTTGAATTCTCTTTTGCCGGATTCCATAGATTTACGGGACAGCTTCTTTTGATAGAAACATCTGCCATACAGCCGTTTACGGTGATTCTCATGCACACGGGTGCTTCTCCGTTCTTTAATAATTTGCCTTTCTTGATGAAGAACAATACAGAAAATGATTTTCGAGCCATTTTTACATCGTTTTTAAAGTTACAAAACTATGTATTCTCTTCCAAAGTA